>Ga0080006_1128513_pt1 | contig 118943 bp, 128 predicted proteins | sample RS3BMetagenome_FD_69209 | JGI IMG/M metagenome (GOLD analysis project Ga0080006, IMG submission 69209) | Ferric oxide microbial mat and aquatic microbial communities from Rainbow Spring, Yellowstone National Park, USA - RS3B (SPADES... ...
CCGCACCACCCGCCGTGCCCGCAGGGCCCGAACTACGAATCGCCCGCACCGCAGCCGGCATCAGCCTCGCTGTCGCCGCCGAAGCACTCGGCACCTGGCCCACCCGCATCTCCCAGCTCGAGCGCAGCCTCCACCACAACGCCGAGCTCGCCACCCGCTACCAGCTATGGCTCAACGAACGATCCCGACCACAAGCCGCTTGACAACGATAGGAGCATCAGCGCCATTGGCCCCACGTTGTGCGCAGCACACCGCAGAGCCTTCTCCGCCCGGTTCTTCGCCGAGCGCCTCCCGTAGAGCCGGGCACAAAAACTAGTGAGGACCTCGACCATGTCCCGGACCAGATCGTCGGTGACCTCGCCGTCGTCGATGACCACCAGGCGGCGCCCATGGGCCGCCAGAGCAGCCTCCACCAGTTCGGTGTTCATGCGGGCCAGGCGGTCTCGGTGCTCGACCACGACGGTTGAAACTTTGGGATCAGCGAGCAACCGGCGGAGCTTGGTCCGCGAACCGTTCATCCCCGAGCCGACCTCTGCTTCGACCCGTTCCACCGGATGACCGGCTTTTGCCGCCCACTGCGAGAGTCGTGCAACTTGGCGGTCGAGATCGGCCTTCTGGTCGTGGGATGACACCCGTGCGTAGAGGCCGAGGGCGACGGGTGGGGCCGAAAGAGCGGCGACGGGAGAAACGAGGATCGTTCGTTGGTTGACCCTGACTGCCGGCACCGGGAGTGTTCCTGCGTGGAACCACCGATAGGCGGTCTGAGGGCGGACGCCCTGGACGCGTGCCCACTCGGTCAGATTAACCTCTTCAGTATATCACTAGAACGCACGTACGCTATGTATCGAGCACTTATCTGACAGCAGTTCCCTACCCCCAGCTTCTCGCCCGAGCTCCGGAGCCTTGACGCGATCCACCTGGCAAGTGCGTTGTCGGTGAAGGCGGGTCTGACCACCTTCGTCGTCTACGACAGCCGACTCCGCTCGGCCGCGGCGGAAGCAGGCATCGACGTGGAGTCGCCCGCCTGATCCGGCTCCTGGCCGGCGAACCACGCCTGTTCCATGGAGCTCGGCGGGAACGAACGACGCACCACGCTCAGAACCTTCCGTCGAACCGGATCTGGCCCACGCGAATGACGACTGGGGATCAACAGGTTCGTGCAAGTCGAATTTGTGGAGGTGACATCACTTACTCGGCTGGCTTCGCTCCTCTGCTGTCGCGAAAGCCGTGGTCGGGGGCTCTGCATACGGCACTGCCCTCCCGACGACCTCGACCAGCTCCTCGACCTCGCCCGTTTCTTCGAGGGCCACACCGAGCCAGGCCTGCTTCTCGGCCCTGACGGCGAGCAGATCCCACTTCCGGCTGAGGTCTACCGCGTCCTGCGCCAAGTGGTCGACGTCATGCGCCAGGGGAAGGCCACCCTTGTCGCCCCCCAAGGCCTGCTCCTTACCACCCAGGAGGCAGCCGACTTCCTCGGGATCAGCCGCCCCACCCTCGTCAAGCTCCTCGAAGACGGCGCCATCGCCTTCGAGAAGCCGAACCGCCACCGCCGAGTCCGTCTCCAAGACCTCATCGACTTCCAACACCGCCGCCGCAGCGAGCGTCGGGCCCGCCCAACCACCGGCGAGTGACCTCGTGGCTCGCTATGCAGTGGTCCTCGACACGTGCATCCCGTGCCCATCGCACTCGCCGACACGCTGCTACGGCTCGCCGAACGCGATCTCTACCGGCCGCTTCGCTCCACCCGGCTCGTCGCCGAGGCCACCGACGCCATTGTGGGGTCTGTAACTACAGATAGAACGGTGTAACTGTCTTTCTGCGGTAGTTGGGTAACCCCCGGCGGAAAAGGAGAGGCAGTGACCGAGGCGATGGTTGAGACGGCGCCGGGTCAGGCGTTGGCAAGGAAGATCGCTGCTGACGATCTGGCGGCGGTGCTGTTGGCGGGGGCTGACGCCGAAGGGGTGAGTCTGGTCGGCCCGGGCGGCTTGTTGGGCGGGTTGACCAAGTCGGTGCTCGAGGCTGGCTTGGAGGCCGAGCTCGACGAGCGTCTGGGCTATGGCCCTTACGACCCGGCTGGGCGCAACAGCGGGAACAGCCGCAACGGGACCCGGTCCAAGACGGTGTTGACCGAGATCGGCCCGGTGGAGATCGACGTTCCCCGTGATCGGGCGGGGACCTTCGAGCCGGTGATCGTGGCGAAGCGCCGGCGCCGTTTGTACGGGGTCGACGCGCTGGTGTGCTCGTTGTCAGCTAAGGGGCTCACCTATGGGGAGATCTCGGCGCATCTTGGCGAGATCTACGGGGCGTCGGTGTCGAAAGAGACGATCACCGCTATCACGGATCGGATTTTGGAGTCGACGGGCGACTGGCAGAACCGGCCGCTGGACCCGGTCTACCCGGTGGTCTTTATCGACGCGATCGTAGTCAAGATCCGCGAGGGCCAGGTCGCCAACCGGCCGATCTACGTGGCCGTCGGGGTGACCGTGGACGGCACCCGGGACATCCTCGGGCTGTGGGCCGGGGAGGGAGGCGAGGGTGCCAAGTACTGGGCGCACGTGTTGAGCGAGATAAAGAACCGGGGCACCAAGGACGTGTGCATCGTGGTCTGCGACGGGCTCAAAGGGCTGCCCGAGGCGGTGAATACCGTGTGGGGCGAGGCGATCGTGGAGACGTGGGTGGTTCACCTTCTCAGGAATTCCTTCCGTTACGCCTCCTCCAAGGACCGCCCGGCGATCGCCAAGGACCTCAAGGCGATCTACACCGCCCCGACCGAGGCCGCCGCGCTTGGACCGCTTCGCCGAGTTCTCAGGCCGCTGGGAGGCCAAGTATCCGGCCATCATCAAGCTGTGGGAGTCAGCGTGGGCTGAGTTCGTGCCGTTCTTGAACTTCGAGCCGGAGATCAGGGAGGTGATTTACACGACAAACGCCATAGAGAGTATCAACGCCCGCATCCGCAAGGCCGTCAAGGCCGTCAAGGCCAGAGGCCATTTCCCGAACGAGCAGGCCGCTCTCAAGTGCGTGTACATGGCCATCATGAGTCTCGACCCCACCGGGAAGGGCCGCCAACGCTGGTCGAATCGTTGGAAGCCCGCCCTGAATGCCTTTGCTGTTGCGTTCCCAGGACGCATAGTAGAGACAAGGAAGTAACCGAGAATTCCCTCAACCAACAGGACCGGTTACACCGTTTATTCGACGGTCCCTGCCCTGGAGCTTCGCGGCGGCATGCGCTCCTCCCCCGGGACCCGACCGGCGACCCGCCCGACGTCCTGGCGGCGATGACCGTGGACATGGTCGTCGACCTCCTCGCCGTGTGGCTGGACGGACCGCGGGCCTTCGGGATCTCCCTGTCGGTGAACTGGCACTTCACCGACACCAACGAGTCGCGGGCGCTATGCCCGGGGCACTGCGCCCTCAACTACGTCACACGAGCAGACCCGGACGCCACGGTGACCGTTGCCCTTACCCGGCCGACGTTGGACGCCGTGCTGACCGAGGCCGTCACGATGCCCGACGCGCTGGCGGCGGGAGACGTGGTGATCGACGGAGATGCCGGCACGCTGGTGACCCTGTTCGGCCTCCTCGACCCGGGCGAGAGAGACTTCGCCATCGCACTTCCCTGAGATCGGGGCCGTGGCCCGGTCGCATCCGGAGTGCGTCCAGGCACGCCCGGCGCCCGTGCCGGTCGGTCACGCGCTCCCGGCACAGCCGGGTCGCGAAGAACTGAGCGCATCGTCGGCTCACCCCCTAGAGCCCGCAGGCGATGGTCCATCGCCTGCTTGACCTCCTCCCCATCCCACACCGCCCGCTGCCGCTCTGCTCCCCGTGTGCCCTGCAGCCCGGCGCACGCACCGCGGTCACGCCGACCTTCCGTCACGGGCTTCGAGTGCGAACGGGGTCCAGGGTGCTCTGGTCGGTGCCAGCCGGGCACAGGCGGCTTTTCAGGGTCGTCCCGGTCCGGCCCGATCCGCGGCCTGCGCCTCAGGCGGCTCCGCGCTCAGAATGAGTGGCGCTCAACAGCTGGCCAGCCGCCAACAATCAGTTCGTGCAGAACGTATTACAATACGCCCTATGGCTACGCTTACGATCCGTACAGACCCCGACGTCGAACGTGCCCTGGCTGCCTTGACCAGCGAAGGGAAGTCCCGCTCCGAGGCGACCCGCAGCGCGATCCTCGAAGCGGAACGGGCGCACCGCCGGGCACGACTGCGAGCTGAGGCAGACGAGCTGCGCAACGACCCTGACGACGTTGCCGCCTCGCGTGCGCTCGCCGCCGAGATGGACGCCATCCGTGCGTGGTGACCTGTACCGGCTGAAAGCGCCCAAGGAGAACCGCGGCCACGAGCAAGCTGGGGAGCGTTACGCCGTGGTGGTCCAGTCCGACGACCTGCCGCTTTCCACCTGGATCATTGCGCCAACCTCGACCGGCCGGCGGGCCGCGTCGTTCCGGCCCGAGATCGAGATCAACGGCGCCAAGACTCGGGTGATGATCGAGCAGCTCACCGTGGTCGACCCCGAAACACGCCTCGGGGACTTCGCCGGGCGCCTCGACGGTGCCGAGATGCAAGCCGTCGACGCCGCCCTCCAATCCGTGCTTGCCCTGGACTGATGACCGCTGTCCTCATTCTCGAAACGCCCGGTCCGCACACCGCTCGCTGCCCTGTCCAAACGCCGCACTGCCGCACCGTCCGAACCGCGTCTCGCCCGCCGGATCGCGTTCAGCCGGATCGGCGGAACGGGGCTCTCTCGGCTCACCCACTGCCGTATACCTGCAGCACGTCTGTACCGTGCTGCTCCCGCGTGCCGCGCACCCCCGACGCACCGCCATACCGCACTACCAGCCCCGAGTCTGTCCGCGCCGAGCCCGCATCCCGTCTCTACGATCCGGCCGTCTGACCCGAGCGCGCCATGGGCGACGATCTTCGTGCTCCTGGGAGGCACTCATAGCATCTCCCCCTGGAAAGCTGCGTTCTGGGCCGGCCTCGACCGGGCCGGCCTCGAGGTGTTCTGGTCGGAGCGGTGTAGAAGAGCCGCTTTTTTGAGGGGCCCGTCCCGGGTCTACGTGACCGCACTGCTGGTACATCTGGTAGATCGGTTCTCGCGATTAGCCGTCCCGCCGTAGCGGACATCCTCAGGGCGCTCCTATAGGCGTCAAGAACCGAGCTCCCACACCTCCGACCAGTAGGTACGTCCACCTTCGCGGTACCGGCAGACGACTGGTTCCTCCGGCTCATTTCCAAAGCGCCCGTTTAGCGCTATGACACCTACGGTGGTCTTCGGGTGTCATCATACGAACACCCCTGGATTGGTAAATGACCAGCTCACGGCCGTGCTCGCTGGCAGAGCGATTGGCATCGTGACCAAGGCCGTTCTCCGAACGGGCAGCGGCGACCGGTGAGGTGCGCACTTCGGCCGTGTCTGTGCGAGCCTAAGTCCCCCAGCATCGTCAGGGATTGTCGACGACCAACCTGCTGTGGCGCGCCAGTACGTCGAAGTCGTTGTCGGCGTGGAGGAGTGGAAGGTGGGCTCGGATGGCGTGAGCGGCGATGAGACAGTCGATCAGCTTGCGAACGGTCTCGCCCTGCCGCCGACAGGAGCGGTAGAGCGCCGCCGCGTCCTCGTAGTCGGTTGGCAGCGTCTCGACAATCGAGCCACGGGCCAGCAGACCGCGGAGATCCCGGAGGTGCCGCTCATCGCGCGCTCCGGCGAGCACCTCCATCCGCACCGGGTGACAGATAGCGATCTCCGCGGCGAGCAGCTCGTCGACTCGGACACACGCGGAACTGCCGGTGTCGCGCAGGAACTCCACCCATGCCGAGGTGTCGACGAGAATCATCCGGCGCGACTGGCGCGCAGCTCGTCGAGGTCACCGTCCCATCCCGACCCACGCAGCCGACGCGCTTGGTCGAGGTCGAGGGCTTCGGCGGCGACGGTGCGGAGGGCGAAGTTCACGGCGTCCCGCTTGCTGGAAAGGTGGTATCGGCGCATGACGGCCTTACACGCGTCGTCATCGAGGTCAATGTTGGTGCGTCCCATACACTAACGATACACCTTTCGCCGTGCCAGCTTCGCCGTGCTGTCGCCGCCGATCAGGTAGTCGCGTCACTCCGTGTCACTGACTCGGCCTCGCGGAGCCGGCCGAGGGCTCCCGGACTACGATCGAGTGGTGCTGATCTACTCGATGAGCGTCTCCGTGGACGGCTACATCGCAGACCCTGACGGCGCATTCGGATGGACTGCACCGAGCGATGAGCTCTTTGCGTTCCACCTCGGGCGAGTGCGCGAGCTTGGCGCCCACCTCTTGGGCCGCAGGCTCTACGAAACGATGCTGCCATGGGAGACCGATCCGTCACTGCGCGGCACCGAGCTCGGGGCCCAATTCGCCGATGTCTGGTCCGCCCTCCCGAAAGTCGTGTTCAGCCGCACGCTGGACAGCGTCCAAGGCAACGCCCGGCTCGCCGACGTATCGGTGGCCGAGGAGGTCGCCGCGGCGCTCGGGGCGACCGACGAGGATGTCGAGATCGGCGGCGCCGGTCTCGACGCAGCAGCGATCGAACTCGGCATGGTCGATGAGTTGCGCATCTTCCGCATTCCGATCGTGGTCGGTGGCGGCACGCCGCACCTGCCTCCCGTCACCGAGGACGTTCCTCTCGACTTGATCGAGACGAGAAGGTTTGGCTCACGCGTGATCTACGAGCGCTACCAGCGCGTCCACGCCGACTCGGATTGACGAGCGCTGCCGGCCCCAACCCGGAACCTTCGCGAATCCTCACGGCAACATCGGTTCGAGAGATGGGCGAGTGCCAGCAATCTCGAATTGGTTTGTCGAATATTCGGAGTGGGCGCTGAGGGACTCGAACCCCCGACCCCCGCCTTGTAAGGGCGGTGCTCTAACCAACTGAGCTAAGCGCCCGGGAGCAACCAATCACCCGGGGGTAACTAATGATAGGCACAACGCCACGATCCCGCTATCCCTGCTGGTTGAAGGCACGGAAACGCTTCGGTCTGGTAGAAGTAGATACTGAACTTAGCTAACTAATCCGACGCTTCGGCTTACCAGAAGGACCCACAATGCCAGACACCGTCCTGCTCAACACCACCGACGGCGAGATGGGCCTGTACGTGGCCCGTCCTGCTACGACGGCGAAAGCGGCCGTCGTGGTCATCCAGGAGGCTTTCGGGGTGAACGACCACATCGAGGACGTGACCCGCCGTTTTGCCAGCGAAGGGTACCTGGCGGTGTCACCCCACCTTTTTCACCGCTCGGGCGACCCGAAGCTCTCCTACAGCGACATAAGCCAGGTGATGCCCCACATGCAGGCCCTGAGCTCAGAGGGTCTCGCCAAAGACCTCGACTCGACTCTGGAATACCTAGCCAAGGAGGGTTTCGAAGCCCGGCATGTCGGAATCGTCGGCTTCTGCATGGGCGGGACCGTGACTTTCGTCGCCGCAACCAGGTACGCTCTGGGTGCGGCGGTCAGCTTCTATGGCGGAGGCATAACCCAAGGACGCTTCGGTCTTCCAGCCCAAGCAGACGTCGCCGGGGACTTGAAATGTCCTTGGCTCGGCTTGTACGGCGATCTCGACCAGAGCATCCCCGTCGCTGAGGTGGAGACGCTGCGCGAAGCGACGGCCCGCTCAGAGGTGAAAACCGAGGTGGTGCGTTACGCGGATGCCGAACACGGCTTCCACTGCGACGCAAGGGCGTCCTACCACGAGGCATCCGCGAAGGATGCCTGGCGGCGGTGTCTATCGTGGTTCTCCGAGAACCTGCTCGGCTCAGCGCAGCTCTAGCCCACGTCTGCGCTAACTGGCCGGCTCAGCCCCCGGTCAGTTCGTCGCGGATCACGCGGCGGAGGAGTTTGCCGGTCTCGTTGTAGGGCATTTCGGCGCGGAACTGCACCAGCGTTGGAGCCTTCGTGGACCGCAGGCGTTCTCGCACCCAACTTTGAAGCGCTTCGGCGCTGACAGAAGCTCCGGGTTCGACTACAACGGCCGCTGCGACCGTTTCGCCCCACTCTGGGTCTGGTAGGCCGACCACAGCAGCTTCCTGCACCCCGGGATACTCCATGAGAACCGCCTCTATCTCACCAGGGGACAGGTTCTCGCCTCCCCTGACGATGACGTCGTCGAGCCGGCCGTCGAGAAACAGGAATCCTCCTTCGTCGAGCCAGCCGGAGTCACGCGTAGGGAACCAGCCTTGGGAGTTGAGGACGCTCCTGCCGACGTACTCCCCTGAGACCTGCTCCCCCCTGACCCACACCTCGCCGCGCTCGCCGACACTAAGCTCGTCGCCGTCGGCGTCGCGGATCGAAACTTCCACCGACGGCAGCGGGCGTCCCACCGACGCGAGGCGAGCGCGCACCCCCGGGTCCGGAGATGCCATCGACGCCCGATGGTCCTCGGGCCCAAGGACAGCGACAGTCGACGATGTCTCAGTGAGCCCGTAGGCGTTGACGAAGTTGACGTCGGGCAGCAGGGTCATCGCCCTTTGTATCGTCTCGACTGGCATGCGCCCGCCGCCGTAGGAGAGGTGGCGCATCGTCGAGACGTCGCGCCCCGACACCTCGATCTCGTCGAGGATCCTCCCGAGCATCGTCGGCACGACCATAGCCTGGGTTATGCCCTCGGCCTCCACGGTCTGCACCCAAGCGGCAGCGTCGAAACCTGGAAGGTAGACGAGCCGACGTCCGCTGTAGAGACTTGACAGTATCGATGACACGCCGGCGATGTGGTAGGGGGGAACGCTGACCAGTTGGGCCTCATCTTCGCCAGCGGACAGGAACTCGACGCTGGAGAGGATGTAGGAGGCAAGGTGTCGGTGACGGAGCACGGCCGCCTTGGGCTCTCCCGTAGTTCCGCTTGTGAAAAGGAGGACCGCCACGACCTCAGGGTCAACCCACGGGGACTCCCGGCTCAGCGGCGAGGCCCCCGCCGGATCCTCCCTCCCATCCCAGCCTGGGACTGCCTCCGCCATGACGGTGCTGGAAAGGAGGATTTCAATACCCTGAAGCCCGCTGACCCGCGACGCCATCTCCTCTCCGACCACGGCCACGCCTGGGGTGACTCTGGCCAGTATCGCCGTGAGCTGAGCGTCGGCCAGCCGGTAGTTCACTGGCACAAAAGGCAAGCCTGCCACAGCGGCCCCGAAGAACGCTACGGGCAGCGCCTCGGAGTTGTAGTCCAACCAGACGACGTTCTGCGCGCCTGAGGACGTGAAGGCCTGCGCAGAGTGACGGGACGCCTCGAGAAGCTGCGCGGCTGTCAGCCCCTTCGTCTGGCTCCCGACGACGACACGGTCGCTGGCCGCTTCGGCGACCATCTCTAACAGCATTGGCACGTTCATGTGATCAGAGTTGTCCTAGTTGGTCGTTAGCTCACAGGACTCTAACCTGATCGGCCGCCGCTGCGGCGGCGAAGCGATATCGCCTCGTCAAGCAGTCCCTTGGTCGCTGCGGCGACTACCGTCCGGCGATCACCGCCGGAGGTGACGATCAGGTCCCGGCCTTCGACGTCTGCGACGAAGGCACCTGCCTCGCGACATACGAGAAGACCTGCGAGGTAGTCCCAAGGGGCCAGAGACTGCTCAGCGAAGTCGACGAACACGTCCAAGACCCCCGCCGCCACGCAGCAGATGTCCAACGCTGACGCGCCCAGGGAGCGAAACTGCGACCAGCCCGGGTTAAAGCTGGGGTAACCCGACACCGCCACGATCGACTCCTCGATGCTCGCGCAGACGCTGGGGCGTGCCGGGCGACCGTCGCAGGTCGCCCCCCCACCGCGCAGCGCCTCGAAGCGCTGCCCTGTCGCCTGGTTGACGACGACAGCAGCGAGCGGTCCCCCACCGTCGACAGCGCACAAACTCGTCGCCCACCACGCCAGGCCACGCGAAGCGTTGGTGGAGCCGTCGACGGGGTCCACGACAACCCTGATCGGCCGCTCCGGGTGGTGAAGCCCTGATTCCTCGGAAAACACCCCAAGGCCTGCCGTCGAGAGAACCTCGATCGCCGCCGCGTCAGCGACTAGGTCGCTTCGGTACTGGCCTTCGCGGGTGCCGGCCAGACCCCAGTCAGACAGCCCTTCGAGGGCTTCCTTGACTGCGGACGCAGCCCGCCCGAGGGCTTGCAGGACGTCCACAGGGTTCATTTTCTCGTCTTGGAAGGTCACCGACATGGCAAGCTAGCGGAATCCGGCAGCTGAACGTCCCGACTTGCCGGTATCGTCGTGTCCATGGCGGTCATCGACGTCGCTGGTTACGTAGCGGAACTAAAAGACCACGCCGTGGACCACGGGTTCCACGTGCACGACGAACGCCACTTCGTGGAGACCTACTCGCTGCGCCAGGCTTGGGAGGTTGACGTGCACCCCGAGGAGGCCTGCAACGGCCCGTTGGACCTTCACTTGGCGCTGGAGGTCGACCCTAGGGTGCTCCTCGCGTTCGAGGACGTGGTGGTAGACCTGCCCGACGGCGAGGACCCCCCCGACACGTTCCATTTTCCCTTGACGTTCACCTGGGGTCTTCCCCCCCTGCCGCAAGGTCCGGACCTGCTCCGTCTCGCCATAGACCTAGCCGGCATAGGAGGGATCGAGTTGCCCTTGGAGTCGTCGGCGATCGACAGTTACGCTTCTGCCACCGATCCCGCAGAACGGCGCATAACGATCGTCGCCCGCCAGCAGGTATCCCTCGCCAGGGTCCTAGCCGGCGAGGAGCTGCTGTGCGAGACCTTCGACAAGGCCCTCGCTGTCAGCCAGTACCTACTCGAACGCGCACCCGCCTGGCTGGAAACTTAACCGGCTTCGGGTTGGGCGCCGCTCAGGTTGGCACGTTCCCTCAAGAACCTCGGTCGTCCCTGCTTAGCGCGTTCAGGCGGTCAGCCCTATTTTTCACGTACGTTGCGGTCGCCAGTCCCATACCGACTACTAACACGGCCACGATCAGGCCGAACGTCGGGCTCAAAGCGGTGACTACTGCCACCACGACCAACGGAACCCCGATGAGAGCTGCTTTGGCGCCGCGTGCGAGCGCTGCCCACTGCTCCCGAAGGGGTGGCACCGACTGTCGAGTTGTCTGGTCGTCCGGCCGACGGCTACTCACCCCCTACATCTTGGCACGTCCACCGAGGAGTTGCGCCGGTAGCAACCGGCGGCCAAGATTTTGTGGTGACTACGACCATTGACCTGAGCGGAAAGACGGCGTTGGTGACCGGTGCCTCGAAAGGCATCGGCGCTGCCATCGCAAAAGTGCTCGCAGAGAGCGGGGCAAACGTCATGCTCTCGTCGCGCAAGATTGATGCCTTGGAGCGGGCGGCTGATGCGATCGACGGGCAAACCGCTTGCTTCGCTGCGAATGCCGGAAGGCCCGAGGAGGCTCGAGCCGCCGTCGCAGCGACCGTCGAGAAGTTCGGTTCCTTGGACGTGCTGGTCAACAACGCTGCCACCAACCCCTACTACGGTCGTTCGATCGACATTGACCTCCCGCGCTTCGACAAGATAGTGGAGGTCAACCTGCGTGGTCCGCTGGTGTGGACCCAGGAGGCGTGGAAGCAGGCGATGGCGGACAAGGGCGGGGTCGTGATCAACATCTCGTCGGTAGGCGGTCTCAAATTCAGCGGGCCGATAGGCATTTACGATACGAGCAAGGCGGCGCTGATACACCTGACCAAGCATCTTGCGTCCGAGCTCGGACCCAAGGTCAGGGTCAACGCTATAGCCCCCGGGCTAGTCAAGACCGACTTCGCCCGGGCGTTGTGGGAGCCAAGCGGGGAGGACGCTGAACGCCCGTGGCCTCTGCGGCGACTCGGCTTGCCGGTCGATATCGCTCAGGCTGCGCTGTTTCTATGCAGCGACTTGTCGTCGTGGATTACCGGGGAGGTTTTGACCGTCGACGGTGGGAGCATGGTTTTGTAGGCACCAACCACCGGCCTGCGAGACTCGCTGGGCAGGCCGCCCTGGGGTGGGCTCAGGGTCTCCGCTCAGCGCCTAGCAGGCTGCGGCCGCTGTACTAACCGCGTTGCCACCACTCCTCTTCGACCGGTACAAAGCCACATCAGCGGCTTTCATCAAAGCGTCGGCGTCTCGGCCGGCGTAGGGGTACACGGCGAGCCCGATCGACGTCTTCTGTTCCCATCCCGGCGCTAGCGGGCTCGCACAGCCGGCCACGCTCGCCGACACGATCGCTTCGCCGACGCGAAGACCGTCGCGTTCGCTCATACCAGGACACACGATCATAAACTCCTCCCCTCCCATCCTTATGACCGTGTCCGCCTTTCGGACGCTGCCCTGGAGGAGCGCAGAGAATCTCCGCAACACGTCGTCACCGGCCGAGTGGCCGAACGTGTCGTTGGCCTGCTTGAAGTTGTCAAGGTCCAAGTACAACAGACACACGTAGTCGTCCGACATCTCCGCCAGTTTGAGAACCCGGTTGAGGATAGCGATGCCGTGGCGCCGGTTGGCGACACCGGTGAGCGAGTCCGTCTGGGCCTCGGCGAGGAGACGCTGGCGTTCCGCCGCCCGGGTCATCGCAGCGGCGAGCAGCCCGATCATGTCGGTCACGGTCTTTTCGTCCTCGGGCTGAGGCGGGACCGCCCACGCCACGCCGGCCTCGATCTTGCCGTCGGCAAGCTCGAACTGGGGCAACTCCTCCTGAGCTTCTTGACCTGACGACAGAGTTACGTGGCCTCCGACCGCTGGATGCGTTATGCGCAGACTGACGCCTGACAACTTCGGCAGGTAGGACATAGCCTCGACGAGGTCTCGCAGGTCCGGCCCTGTCGGCTCGTCCCCTAGTTCGTGTATGAGCCTCGCGGCGTCTCCGAGAGCCGCCTGACGGCGGATGCGCTCGGACTCCGAAACTATGAGAAGACCGGAAGCTACCTGCTCGCTGACAGCGTCGACTACCTCCTGGGAACCGACCTCGGCCAGCTCGAACAAGCACGCGAGGACCCCCGAGCCTTGGTCGCCGAGAGCTAGCGGGCTGTAGAGCGCTTCTGGAGGAAGACCCCCCGCTGGTTCCCGGGCCGGAGCGTCACCGCGCTGCGCTGATATGGGCGGCACGCCAGATATGTCACAGGTGAGCTGGCCCCACCGGATCGGCAGGAACTGGTCGACGATGGACATCGCCGCCTCCGAGTAGGTGGACACGTCCGCCACGTGGGCAGAAAGCCGGGCGAGCTCGAGGAGGCACTCAGTGTGCACGAGCCGGATCATCAGCTGGGCCCTGTCGGACCCGCGGAACTCGGCCAGGCGCTCAGCTTCTCGCTCGGCTAGCGCTCTCAAAGCGCTCACCGATTGGCACCGAGTCGTGCACTGACACGGTCGAAGGACTTCTGGGTGACTCGAAGCACCTGAGCCGGCTTCACCCACAGGCGGCACTCGTCGAGGACCTCCTCGAGGGGCCGCGCATGTTCGTGGCAGGAAAGACCAGCCGCCTCCGCGACGGCTGCCTCGCCGATCGCAACTGCCTTCGTCAGCTTCCCGGCGCCGACGAGGGGAAGGTGGTGGTCCCGCACCGCTTCGACGAGACTCTTGGGGAATCCCCATTTGGCGACTGCAGCAGCGCCAACTTCGCAGTGGTCGGCGCCGAAAGCAGCCCGTTCGTGGTCGAGGAGTCTCTCCCCTCCGCGGCGCACTACGTCGGCGTAGAGGGACGGATCGCGAAGGTGCAGTAGGACCGCTCCGATGTCGTGGAGCAACCCGGCGCTGAACGCCTCCCCCGCCCCAACCTCCAGCTCGCCTGCGACGGTGGACGCCGCAGCGCCGACCTCCATAGCGTGGGGCCAGAAGCTGTCGGGTCCTAAGTCCACGCCGTCAGAGAGCAGTGGGAACGCAGCCGCAGCGGTGATCGCTTGGACAGCCGACGCGCCGAGCATCATCACAGCCCTGGTAGCCGAGGCGACCCCACCTCTAACTCCGTACGCCGCCGAGTTGGCCATCCTGAGCACCCGGGCGGACAGGACCGGGTCGATCTCTACGATCTCCGCGAACTGCGACAGCGAAGCGTCCGGATCGTCGATCAACTCGAACAGTCGGGTCGCCGTCGATGGACGGATCGGTAGTCTCCGAGCTAGTTCTTCCCAGTCCGCCGAAGCGTCTTTGCCCACGGTGGGTGATATTAGTCACCGTCCCCTATGCAACTGTAGCTTTTCGTGCTCTGCTAACTCCGGATCGCCGGTCCCGGCCACTGGACCCTGCGGCGAGATCCCCGGTAGCCGCGACATCAGCTGACCTTGCCAGCCTTCTCAGCACTGTCCTCACGAGGACCTGCGCGAGTCGGTCCCCGAGCGGCGGGGCCCCACCCTGGCGTTCCAACTGAGTTGCGCCGGAGGGTAGCGGAGACCCAGGCTGGACTGGCCCGTCAAGTCGAGGGAGGCGCACTCTGGCGCCTGCGCGCAGTTCGCAGCGCTCCGGGTCCACGGCGACGACCGCCATCGAGAGCTCACCGTGAGAGCTCAGCCCGCCTGGCATGGATGCCTCGAACGAGACGTCCATCCGAGTTGCGCCCTCGTCGCCCCGAGATCCCGTCGTCTCTGCACCTTCGGCTCGGCCGAGAGAAGTCGACGACACCACATGCACCGGGAGCCATGACCGTCCGTCTCCGGCGAGCCTGGCGCGTAACTCGTCGACCTCGCGAAAAGCGCCGGCTAGGGCGTCCGTGAGCACCTGCTCGCGCTTTAGAATTGCCACAAGTTCGGGGAGCCCAGCTTCGACCTGGATCGAGTCTGTGACCGCGACGCTTGGGTCACCTGCCCTATGGGAGTCCTCCGGGCGTCCCACCCGGCCGGCTTCGAGGTCCTCGTCGCGCCTTACCAGGTCCGCCAGGGACGTCGACCGCAGCACCTCGCGTAGAGCCTCGGTCGCCGAGCGCCACGTTTCGTGCAGTGGGCACACGGCGTCCCAGCGGCAGGGCCCTTCCCCCAGGGCGCACCTTTCGGCTCTTAGCGGCCCCTCGCCGGCTTCGACTACCTCGACCAGGCTCACCTGCTCGGGGGGGGAGGCGAGACGGTAGCCGCCGTCCTTACCGGCCTTGGAGGTCGCCAGGCCCGCCCGTACCAGGTCGGCGAGGATTTGGGACGCAAAGGTCTGAGGAACTCCCATCTCGGCTACCACTTCGCGGATCTTGCGCGCTTCGCCGCTCGGGTAGGCCCTAGCGAGCGACAGAGCCGAGCGGACTACGTAATCCCCCCTCTTCGACAACGTCATATTCACAACAATAAGTATAGCCGAGGACTTGACATATGACACAACCTTAGTTATTGTGATTAACGTTGAGTGTTTCGCACTAGGAATAGTGATCAAGGAGAGGTCCCTAGATGACGATCGTCGCCCCCAACGAACAGCGTTCCCAAACAGCACAACCACCACCGCTCGCAACCCCTGCGCCAGTGACCGTCAGGCTGCGAGCCCCCAGCCGTCAGGGTCTGGCCGAGCACTTCGCCCCCACCGACCCGCCCGCAGCCTGGGACCTCACACGCAACAAGCGCGTGGCGAAGCTGGTACGCAACCGCAAGTTCCAGTTCCTTTTGATCCTGCCGAACCAGATCATCTTCTGGACGGTCATCTTCCTCGGCATCTTGGGCACGGTCGTGCCCGGCCTCAACTTCGCCACCGCGATCACCTGGTACGTCTGGTTCTGCCTCGTCTTCGTGTTGATGGTCGTCATCGGACGCGGCTGGTGCGCGATGTGCCCATTCGGCGGGTTCGCCGAATGGCTGCAGCGCCGGACGTTCTGGCAGCGCACGCAGAAGACCCTCGGACTCGGCAGGAAGCTGCCCGAACCGGTCGCCCGATACGGACTGCTCCTGTCGGTCGGAACCTTCGTGGGACTCACCTGGATCGAGGAGCGTTTCAACATCGCCGGACCCGGCAACCCCGCAGACACCGGCCTCATGGTCATCGGGATCGTCGCCAGCGCCGTGGCAGTGTTCCTGGTGTTCGAGCGGCGAACCTTCTGCCGGTACCTCTGCCCGCTGTCAGCTCTCATCGGCAGCGTCGGAGCGATGGGCTCAGCTGCAGGGTTTCGAACCCGGGACAGGGAAGTGTGCCTTACCTGCCAAACCAAAGACTGCATGCGAGGCGGCGAGGAAGGTTACGGCTGCCCTTGGTACACCTGGCCTGGAAGCGCCGACTCGAACCTCACCTGCGGGTTGTGCAGCGAATGCTACAAAGGCTGCCCTTCCGGCAACGTCGCACTTTTCATCCAGCCGCCCCTTAAGTCGGTGATAGCCCCCCAGCGGCGCCGCGCCGACGTCGCCTGGGCCGTGGCGTTCCTTTTCGGACTGGTCCTCTACCAGCAGATCAACTCCACAAGCGCCTACGCCAGCCTGGACGACTGGCTCAACCGGGTGACCCACATCGGCCCTTACCCCAATCCCGTGGACTACCTCGGGATGATCGTAGGCTTGGGCTTCGTCGTAGCAGGGCTCGCCTGGACAGCAAGCAAGCTGTTCATGAAGGACCCGACCCGCCTTGAGGTCACAGACAGGCTGGCGGCTCTGGCCCGCTCCAAGTCCTTCGTGGATCGTGCCAGCCAGTTCCGCTCCTTCTTCGTCCCCGTCGCCTACGGTCTCATCCCCGTCGTCGGGTCGGACTACCTCGCCCGTCAGCTGCCCAAGTTCTTCAAGCACTCGCTTCGAGTAATCCCGGCGATCGGCTCCTGGTTCGGCGCCGGCTCCACCCACTCCAGCCTCTATCACACCCACATCCTGACCAACCCGCAGATAGTGGTCGCCCAGGTGGTAGTCGTAGGCCTCGGGATGCTTGCGTCGCTGTGGGCGACTCACAAGATTGCGTTGAGAGACATCCGGCCTTCGGCATCCCGGCCGGTCGCAGCCGAGCTGAGCGGGATCGCCATGGTCCTCGTGTCGGCGGGAGTTGCCGGGTTCTTGTACGTGATCATGCACGCCGCTTCTTGAGAGGGACATGAACGATGACTATTACCGCACCAGCTGAAACCACACAGGCTCCTTGCGAGAGCTTCCCCTCTCCAAGGATCCACGTTCTCATCGACCGCTGTGCCGGCTGCCAGGAGTGCATCGTAAGATGCCCGACGCAAGCCTTGCGAATGGACCCAATAACTTGGACCGCTGTCGGCGACGACCAGCGCTGCGTCGGGTGCCGGCAGTGCGAGCGCACCTGCCCGTATTCGGCGATATACGTGCAAGGCCCTCAGCTCGTGGCTGGCAGGGTGAGCCTTGAGACTGTGCATCCCGATCAGCTGGCGTTCGACCGCAGCGAGACTCGCCGGGCTATCACCTCCTGGCACGAAGCCCTCGACGAAGCCAGCCGCTGCCTCGACTGCCCGGACCCGACGTGCGTTCGCGGCTGCCCTGCGCATAACGACATCCCTGGCTTCATCGGGGCGTTGCGCTCCGGCGACCTAGACGAGGCCCACGACATCCTGCGCCGAACCAGCTACATGCCCGACGTCTGCTCTCGGGTCTGCGACCAGGCAGTCCAATGCGAAGGGGCCTGCAGCTGGTCGCTGGCCGGCGCCAGCCCGGTTGCTATCGGGGCCTTGGAACGCTTCATCGCCGACAACGCCCCGGTCCCACCCATCGAGGCGGCCCAGGCGAAAGGGACCGGCCGGGCGCCGCGCGTGGCGATCGTCGGGTCCGGACCTGCTGGCATTGCCGCAGCCGCCCAGCTGCGAGGCGGCGGTGCCGACGTGACCGTGTTCGAACGTGACGACACTCCTGGCGGCCTCCTCATCTGGGGTATACCCGACTTCACGCTGCCAGAACCGGTCGCTCGGCGACCCTGGAAATACCTGGTCGACGCCGGCGTGCACCTGCACACGAACCACGACGTGGGCGCAGACGAGCTCACGTCGCTCACGAAGGACTTCGACGCGGTCCTCGTCGCGGCAGGCGCTAGCGTAGCGATGCGGGCACCCGTCCCCGGAGCTGACCTGGCCGGCGTGTGTGACGCCACCGAGTTCCTACAAGCAGCCCGCAAAGCCATCGCAAGCGAAACGCCAATGGCGGCTCTCGCCCCAAGGGCGCTCACCGACTCGACACCGGGCGACACCAGGCCTGCGAGAGTCCTCGTCCTCGGGGCTGGCAACACCGCCATGGACGTGGCTCGAAGCGCCCGGCGTCTCGGCGCGCAAGCCACTTGCATCGACTGGATGGACCGTCGCTTCGCGCCGGTACGCCCCGACGAACTCGACGAGGCCACCCTCGAAGGCGTCGAAGTTCGCTTTTCCACCACGCTGCGGCGCCTGCTCGGCGAACAGGGGCACGTCAGCGAAGCCGAGCTCGCCGAGACAGTGCAAACGAAAGCCGCCAAGCGACCCAAGGTGCTCGAGTCCAAGACGTCGAGGCTCCGAGTCGACCTGGTAGTCATGGCGATGGGCTACCGCATCGACGCGGACATAGCGAAGCTGGGAGGCGATGTGCCCGTATCCAAGAAAGCCCAAGGCCTCGCCGACCGGCGCTGGATCGCCAGCGGACTTCTGGCCAACCCGGCTCCGCCCGCCGCCCGCTACCAGCCGGTCGGGCTGTTGGCGCTAGGTCGGGAGAAAGGCGAAGCGCAGGCGGCCTACCCGCGAGGCAGGCGCACCTGGTTCGCCGGAGACTCCCTCGTCGGACCGTCGACGGTCGTAGAAGCGATGGCCCAAGGCAAAGTAGCCGCCCAGGCCATCCTCGCGTCCCTGTCGGCAGGCGAGCCCGACGGGCGGATCTGAATCCCTCAGCCGCCGGACCAGTACGTTCCCGAAGCCTCCGCTGCCTCGTCGAGCATCTCCATTCGGGACTCGGCGGTCAGCGGATCGGCCTCGCACATGGCGTCCGCAAGCAATCCCAACGCTACGAGCACCGCCGGATGGGCGTCGAAGGCCAACGCCGAGCCCACCGGGACAGCGAGAGTCCACGCGGGTTCGACACCGGGGATCGAGGGCATCGCCTGGTCGCACACGAGAGCTATCCGATAGCCGAAACGGGCGGCCGCCTGAACCAGACGGATCATCTCGGACGGGTAGCGGGGCATGCAGACACACACCACGACGTCCGCCCCGGCCGCCCTGGCACCCAAGAGCGCGTCAAAGGCTTTCGAACCGCCGTCCGCGACCGACAGCACGTGGGGATGGACTTTGCTAGCCAGGTAAGCGAAATACGCTCCCAGGTAGGCTGACGCCCGGACACCGGCGACTACGAGCGGCTTCGACGCGACAGCGGCAGCGGCGAGGCCGTCAGCTCCTATCAGGATGTCCCCTATCCTCGCCGCTTCTGTCACGTGCCTGGCTTCTTCACCCACGACGGCCTGGGCGTGCGTCGCACCCCGAGACCCCCAGGGGGACTGCGCTTCGTCGACGATCAGACATCGCAGGTGATCCCGAAGGGCACCGTAGCCGTCGAATCCGAGCGAGGCGGCGAGGCGGCTGACCGAAGGCTGGCTGACGCCGACGCGCTCCGCTAGTTCCCGTGCGGTCAACCACGCGAGCTGGTGTGGGTTCTCCAGCAACGAGGCGAGGATCCTCCGTGAGGTCGGGCTCAGCTTGGTGCGAGAAGCAAGGTAACGCAGCTCCTCGCCGGGAGACGGAGGCTGGGCCGCTGTCAGCGAATCGGCCATGTCACTGACAAGACTGCTAGCACCGTCTGAGCCACCAGCACCGAAGGTGACGACCTCGCGCCCCGACAGCTCACAGAAGACTCCGAGGTAACGTTCCGGCCACGAGCTCTCCAAGACGGAACACAGCCGCGACCATCGCCACCCCCGGGCGATAGGCGATCCACGACACGCTGGGGGCGTCGAGAACTACGAAATCCGCCCTTTTGCCCTGCTCAAGCCTGCCGATGTCGTGTCTAAGTAGCGCGTCCGCGCCGCCGCCCGTGGCGGCGTGCAGCGCTTCAGTCACGGTCATGGCGAGCTCCCGCACCGCCAGCGCTATGACAAAACTCATCGACGTAGTAAAAGACGTGCCGGGGTTGCAGTCGGTCGCCAGCGCTACCCTCACGCCGGCATCGAGGAGTCGCCTGGCGTCGGGATAGGGCGCCTTTGTAGAGAATTCTGCTGCCGGTAGCAACGTCACTACTGTCGACGAGCCGGCGAGGGCCTCGACATCGGCGTCGGCCAGATAAGTACAATGGTCCACCGATGCGGCACCAACCGCCGCTGCCAGCGAGGCGCCAGGGCCATGATGCAGCTGGTTGGCGTGCAGCCTAAGACCCAGACCCGCTCTGCGCCCAGCTTCGAGGACAGTTCTTGCCTGGTCTGCGTCGAAGGCGCCTTCGTCGCAGAACACGTCGATCCAGCGGCATTCCCGACGGCAGGCCGCGAGCATCTGCCCGCAAACCAGGTCTACGTAGTCATCGCAGCGCGCTCCGTACTCGGATGGAACCACGTGAGCTCCGAGAAATGTCACCTCGTTAGTCAGTGCCGCTGCCACCTGCACCAGCCGTGCTTCGTTGCGCACGTCGAGACCGTAGCCGCTTTTGACCTCGATGGTCGTCGTTCCCGCCCGGAGCGCCTCGGCCGCCAATCTCTGCGCCCGCATGGAAAGATCACGCGTGGTCGCAGCCCGGGTCGCCTCGACCGTCCTTGCTATGCCGCCGGCGACGTAAGGCAGCCCCGCCATGCGCGCCTCCCACTCCCCTGCCCTGTCCCCAGCGAAGACAAGATGAGTGTGACTGTCGACGAAACCAGGTATGACCGCCCTTCCTGCCACGTCGAGGCGTGTGCCGCCCGACGCCTCCCCCAGGTTCTTCTCGTGGCCGATCCAAGCGATCCGGCCCTCCTCGACGACGATCGCCATCCCGGCGGCCGGCGGCGAGCCCGTCCCGTCGAACAACTCGCCTATCCCGGTGACGACGAGGCTGGTTGCGCCCTGGTCAGGCAATGTGTGCCGCCGCTCCTCTGCGCTGTGGCAGGCCGGCCCTTCGAGCTTTTCGCTCACCGGGCACCCCGGTCCAGGAGCCTGGAGATCACCTCTGACATTCGCTTCGCCACATCACCCAGGCCGAGGTGGTGGCCGTCGCTCGCGACCGTCCTGCCGGCTACTATCACCTCGCGCACCGAAGCTGCACGAGCGGCGAAGACCAGGGCGGATGCCGCGTTGGTCCCTCCGGGGCCGATAGTGCCGGCCAACTCCACCCCGGAGCAGTCCAAGCTGCACATGTCGGCCTGGGCGCCCACCTCGATACGCCCGATATCGTCCCACCCTAACGACCGCGAACCGTTGCCGGTAGCCGCTTCGAGCAGATCCGCCGGACTGTGAGATCCTCGCCGTCCGCTCGCCAGGCGCTCGTCGAGCTCGACGGCGCGCGCTTCTTCTAGAATGTCGATCACCGCGTGAGAGTCGCTTCCCAGGCAAAGCGGCACGCCGGCACGCCGAAGGGCCACCGTGGGGCCGATCCCGTCGGCGAGGTCGCGCTCGGTGGTCGGGCACATGCACACCGACGAACCGGACGTTCCGAGCAGCGCGACGTCCCCGGCTTTTAAGTGGGTGGCGTGCACGGCAGTGAACGCAGGGCCCAGCAGGGCTTCTTCGCCCAAAAGCTGCGTAGGGGTCAGCCCGTAGGCCCGCTCGCAGGCTGCGTTTTCGGCTGGCTGCTCGCTTACGTGCGCGTGAAGGACCATCCCCTCCGGCTCGACTGCGCCGGCTATCTCCCTCAGCGCGTAACGGGGCACGGCCCGAACGGAATGCACCGCCGCCCCGAAACGAACCGTCGGGCCGCTGAGGGATCTCGACGCCGCTCCGAGCCGGTCCAGCCAGCCGTCGACGCTGCCGTCGCTGAAGCGTCGCTGAGCGCCTTGTAGCGGGGCGGCTGAACGCGTTCGGGCGGTGGGCCCTACGCCACCTCCCGCCTCGCTCGACGCTTCGATGCCCGCAGCCAGATAGCAGGTGTCGAGCACGGTAATGCGTATGCCGGCGACGCGCGCCGCCTCGACGACCGCAGCTTCCATCGCTTGGTCCTCATAGGCACGACCGTGTCGGTCGTGGTGCAAGTAGTGGAACTCGCCCACGGTGGTAATACCGGCTAGGAGCATCTCAGCGTAGACCGCAGCAGCTAGATCCACGTACGAGTCGGGTTCGATCAGCTCGGCGACTCGGTACATGAGAGTCCGCCAGGACCAGAAGTCCCCGCCAGCGGACTGCGTCCACGCGCGCAGCGCCCGGTGGAACGCGTGAGAGTGACAGTTCACGAGACCCGGGATCGTCAATCCGCGTAGAACCTCGACGCCAGGGCGTTCAGGGCGCGGGCTTCCGGCCACGACGGCGCGTATGATCCCGTCGTCGTCGCAGTCGATACGGACCCCGCTCGCGGCGTCGGGCCCTCCGAGCCACGCCAGCTCGGCCCACCAGGTTCGAGCGGTCATCCCAGCTTCCCGCAGACGGCCTCCGCTGCTCCCAGCAGACGGCCCGACGCTACCGCGCTAACCGCAGCGTCTACCTCCGGAGCGACCCAGCGGTCGGGTCCGGGGCCCGCAACGCTGCGCCGTAGCTCGTCTCTGGCTGCGGCAGTCGCCGGTGCAGGCTCGAGCGGAGCTCTCAGGTCCAAAGCCCGAGCGCTTAAGAGCACTTCGATGGCGACAACCCTGCGCAGGCCGTCTAGTGACCTACGAAGCTTCCTGGCGGCAGCCCAGCCCATCGAGACGTGGTCCTCTTGCATCGCAGAGCTGGGTATGGAGTCAACGCTCGCAGGGGAAGCTAGACGTTTCAGCTCACTGACTATCGCCGCTGCGCAGTACTGGGCGATCATGTAACCGGAGTCGACGCCCGGATCGTCGGCGAGGAAGGGCGGAAGCCCGTGCGAGCGGGCAGGGTCGAGCATCCGGTCGCATCGGCGCTCGCTCATCGACGCAAGATCCGCAGCGACGATCGCCAGGAAGTCCGCTACATAGGCGAGAGGAGCACCATGGAAGTTGCCGTTGGATTCGACTCGTCCGTCGGCGAGCACTATAGGGTTGTCGACGGTAGCGGACAGCTCACGTTCGAGCACCGCCGAGGCGTGCGACAGCGTGTCGCGCACGGCTCCCGAAACCTGAGGAGCGCAGCGCAGCGAGTAGGCGTCTTGAACCCGCGCGTCGCCCCACCGGTGCGACCCGACGATCTCCGAGCCGCGCAACAAACGCCACATGTTGTCCGCCGCCACAGCCTGACCGGGATGGGGTCTCAGCGGCTCGTGCAGGTCGGCCGCGAAGACACGGTCGGTTCCCAAGAGCGCCTCGACGCTCATGGACGCCGCAAGGTCGGCGGTCTTACAAAGGGCCACCAGGTCGCTCACCGCCAGGACTAACATGCCGAGCATACCGTCAGTACCGTTGACTAACGCGAGGCCTTCTTTCTCCTCGAGTTCGAGCGGTTCGATCCCTGATAGCTCGAGCAGCTCTGCCGCCGGACACAGCTGACCACTGCGGTCCCGGCCTTGTCCCTCTCCCATCATGAAAAGAGCTGTGTGGGCTAGTGGCGCCAAGTCCCCGCTGCAACCGAGAGACCCGTACTCTGCCACGATCGGAGTGATCCCAGCGTTGAGAGCAGATGCGTATGCCATCGCCACCGACGGCCTTACCCCCGTGCGCCCGGACGCCAGGGTTGCGAGGCGGAGCAGCATCATCGCCCGCACCACCTCGACCTCCACTTCGTCTCCGGTGCCAGCAGCGTGGGATCGTATAAGGCTGCGCTGAAGGTCCTTGCGCCGCGACGCAGGGATATGACGTGTCGCCAGCGCTCCGAAGCCGGTAGAGACTCCGTACACCGGCGTCTGGGAAGCCGCTAGCTCCTCAACGCGCGAGCGTGAGCGGCTCATAGCGTCGATCGCCTCTGCTGTCAGCTCTATCAACGCACCGCCGCGCGCGACAGACAGCACGTCTTTAAGGCGCAGTCCTGACGTGGAGAGCTTGACGATCATCGTGGTTTCACCGCTTTCATGGAGCCAGCTTCGTGGGCCCAGGGGTTGGCCTGAGCGTGCACCGACCCGCCGGCGCCGTCGAGGAGCTCCTCTAGGGTTGCCGTAAGCGCGTCTACACCGCGAAGACAGTCCTGCATGGTGGCCGCCTCGGCGCGGTCATGGCTGATACCCGTCGGGTTGCGAACAAATAGCATCGCTGTCGGCACTCGGGCTGCCAGTATCGCAGCGTCGTGCCCTGCGCCGGTCGTCAGCCTGGGTGCGTCACCTAGGACCGCCGTCACTGTCGCAACGAGAGTCTCCTGCAAAGAGCTAGCAAAGCTGGCTCCGTCGCTCCACGACTCCTCGTTGGAAACCATCGCCACGTCGTGCGGACAGCAGTGATGCAAGCTTGCGACCCGAATCGACTCCACGAGGTTGCGGACGGTGTCTGGCGACGGAGCGCGGGCGTCGAGCCAAGCCGACGCGCTCGACGCAATGGCGTTAGTGGCCCCCGGGTTCACCTCGACACGCCCGACTGTGGCGACAGCTTCGACGGCGACGGCCTGTGCGCGTGCGTCGAGGATCAGGTGAGCGACAGGGATCAGCGGGTCGCGCCGGTCGGCGAGACGCGTCGTGCCAGCGTGATCTCCCTGCCCTGCGAAGTCGAAGCGCCACCTGCCGTGAGGCCAGACTGCTGCGGCGACGCCGACTGGGGCGTCGAGACGTTCGAGCGCCCGTCCCTGCTCGATGTGGAGTTCGACGAACGCGGATATCTTCGAGACCCGCTCGGGGTCCTCGCCGCAGACGCTCGGGTCGAGGCCGGCTGCTCTCATGGCGTCGGCCATGGTCACCCCCGACCGGTCGGCTCGGGCGAGAAGGAAATCCGGGTCGACCTGCCCTGTCATGAGGCGGCTGCCGGCGCAAGCCACACCGAAGCGTCCACCCTCCTCGTCTGCGAAGTCGACCACGGCCAGCGGCTTGGGCGGAACAGCGTAGCGTTGAGCGAGACGGTCAACGGCAGCGAACCCCGACACGACCCCTAACGGCCCGTCGTATGCCCCGCCACCAGGGACGCTGTCGAGGTGGCTTCCCGTGACGACTGCTCCGGGGCCGGGCTCACCCCACCAAGCCCACAAGTTCCCGTTGCGGTCTTCTTCCAAGACCATGTTCCTCCGGCGGGCTTGAAGGCGGAACCAGTCCCGACAGGCCAGTTCGGCGTCGCTCCACGCGAGACGGTCGTAGCTCCCGTCCGCCGCCCGGCCAAGCGGCGCGAGGGCCCTCCACATCTCGGCGAACCCGTGGGCTTCGTCGACGCTGACGGGTCTCACAGCTGTCCCTGGCTTGTCGTGTCCGCCGCAGGGATCTTCACGTTGCGACTCGACGCGACTTGCTTCGCGGCGTCGTAACCGGCGTCGGCGTGGCGCAGGACCCCCATCGCCGGGTCATTTGTGAGCACTCTGGAGATCTTTTCGCCCGCCAGGGCGCTGCCGTCTGCCACGCAGACTTGACCTGCGTGTATCGAACGGCCCATGCCGACACCGCCTCCGTGGTGTATGGACACCCACGAAGCGCCGGAGGCTACGTTGACCATCGCGTTGAGCAGGGGCCAGTCCGCTATCGCGTCGGACCCGTCTAGCATCGCTTCAGTCTCGCGGTAGGGCGACGCTACAGACCCGCAGTCGAGATGGTCCCGGCCGATCACGATCGGCCCCGCAAGCTCCTGGCTGGCGACCAGTTCGTTGAAACGCAGACCTGCTAGGTCGCGCTCGCCGTAGCCCAACCAGCAGATCCTGGCGGGCAGACCTTGGAACGCAACTTTCTCGGCAGCGCTGTGGATCCACCGGGCGAGAGGATCGTTGTCGGGGAACAAGTCGATCACAGCACGGTCAGTGACCGCTATGTCGCGGGGGTCGCCGCTTAGAGCAGCCCACCGGAAAGGACCTTTGCCTTGGCAGAAAAGCGGGCGTATGTACGCGGGCACGAACCCCGGGAAATCGAAGGCCCTTTGGTAGCCAGCCAGTTGGGCTTCTGCGCGGATCGAGTTGCCGTAGTCGAAGACCTCTGCGCCTGCGTCGGCAAAGCCGACCATCGCCTCGACGTGGCGGGCCATCGACTCTCTTGCCGCATGCGTAAAACCTGTCGGATCAGATCTGCGGGCCTCGTCCATGTCCTCGAAAGCCGTGCCAACCGGAAGGTAGCTGAGCGGGTCATGGGCGGAGGTCTGGTCAGTGACTACGTCTACGGGAACCGACCTGCGAAGCAGTTCAGGCACGACCTCGGCACAGTTGCCTTCCACCCCGATCGAGAAGGGGCGCCTCAAAGCTCGGGCTGCCATCGCCTTCTCCACGGCTTCGTCGAGCGTGGATGCGTACTCGTCCAAGTACCGGGTCTCGACCCGCCGGCGAATACGGCTGGGGTCGCAGTCGACTGCAATGACCACACCACCGTTCATGGTCACCGCGAGAGGTTGGGCTCCTCCCATCCCTCCGAGGCCGCCTGTCAAGGTCAGGGTTCCGGCTAGGGTGCCACCGAAGCGTTTCGCCGCGACAGCCGCGAAGGTTTCGTAGGTGCCCTGCAGAATCCCCTGGGAACCTATATAGATCCACGAGCCAGCGGTCATCTGACCGTACATCGTCAGGCCGAGGGAGTCGAGGCGACGGAACTCCTCCCATGTTGCCCACTGTGGCACGAGGTTCGAGTTTGCTATGAGGACTCTCGGCGCCCACTCCCAGGTGCGAAGGACTCCCACAGGTTTTCCTGACTGGACCAGGAGGGTCTCGTCAGCTTCCAGGCTTCTCAAAGAGGCCGTGATCGCCTCGAAGGAGCTCCAGTTCCTGGCGGCCTTGCCGTTACCGCCGTAGACGATCAGCTCTTCGGGATGCTCGGCAACCTCGGGGTCGAGATTGTTGTGGAGCATGCGCAGCGCGCCCTCAGCTTCCCAGGTCTTGCAGGACATCTCCGTCCCTACGGGGCTGTGCAGGATTCTGCGGCTATTCGGAGCTGGCATAACCCTAGTGAATCAGATCATTCAATCTTTGTCAACGGATTGGACGAACTCATTCAGTCAAATCGTGAGGCGGTGCGACCCCCGGGTCGGCATGGCCTCTACCACCAGCATGGCTCCCAGCACCATCGCTCCGCCCAAGACGACGGGAAGGCCGATCCGCTGACCTACAAGCCACGCCGCCAGCGCAGCAAAGACCGGCTCCATGGTGAGCACGACGGCCGTTCTGCCTGGCGAGAGCCTCGCTTGAGCCCAGCCTTGGACGACGAAGGCGAACGCTGTGGCAGCGACAGCCGTCAAGATGATCGCCCACCACTGCGACGGTTGCGAGGGCACAACTAGACCTTGCGAGACACCGATGACGCTGCTGATCGCCCCGACGGTGAGCAGTTGCACCGTGGCGATCCCGTAAGCATTGTCCTTGGAGGACCAGCGGCCGAGCCCGACAACCTGGCCGGCGAACATCACGGCACTGGCCAGCGTCAGCAGCTCCCCCCTGCCAACGCTGAGCCCGCTCGACGACATGACTGCCAGCCCGAGGCTTGCGACACCAGCGCCAGCGACGACCCGGCGCGCCGGACGCTGTCCGAACAACGCCCACGCCAGCAGAGGCGTGAAGACGACCGCCATCCCAGTCAGGAAGCCTGATATAGCGGCCGACGTGTAGCGCAGCCCGGCTGTCTGCAGCAGGTAGCCGGCGCCGAGCGCGAAGCCGATGAGCACTCCTTTGAGCCAGCCGTCCCGTCCGAGCGCCGCCAGGCTCCTCGGCCTGGCAGCGCTCAGAATGGCGCCCGCGATCACAAATCGCCAGGCGAGGAAACTTGCCACGGGCAAGTTCACCACCGCCTTTTGGACGACCACGAAAGTCGAACCCCACGCAGCCGTGACCGCCAGTAACGCCATCACCGCCACCGCAGAACCCTCTCGTTTCACAATAGTGCAGTATATTACACTTTGCGACGGGACCGGTACCTTCGAAGCGATCTGATACGGATCGTTCGTGCCTCGCCGCTCCCAAAGACGCGCCTCGCCGCTCCCAAAGATACGTCGATGCGACAGACTCTTCTCGTGCCCGCATCCGACAAGCCAGTGCCCCCGGTCATCGAAGAGGTAGGACGCCGTGTCCGAGGTATTCGCCTGGATCAGGGCCTAACCCTAGACAAGCTCAGCCGGGACTCGGGAGTGAGTCGCCGCACGATAATCTCACTCGAAGCCGGGGAGGCCAACGTCAGCCTCGGGATCTTGGACAAGCTCGCCCACGCCTTGGGAACAACCTTCGGTCAGCTTGTCTCCGAGCGGGAGGCACTTCCCTTGGTGGCAGAGCGCTTCGGCGAGGTTGCACCGATCTGGCAGGACGAGGCGGGTAGCAGCGCTCGGCTCTTGGTCTCATATACCTCGCTGAGCGGAGCGGAGATGTGGAGCTGGGAGCTGGCGCCAGGCGCCCGATACGACGCCGACCCGGACCCGCCCGGGAGCGAGGAATGTCTTCTCGTGTCCGCCGGCACGCTGCACGTCGAGGTGGAAGGGACCTGCTATCCACTCGCCTCCGGCAGCTACCTGCGGCTGCCGTCGGACCGCAACTACTCTTACGTCAACCCGGCTGGCGCAGCGACCGTCTCGTTCACGAGGCTCGTAACCAACGCCGCGAGCCGAACACTACGCCACGAGCCTTGAGCCAAAACCGACAACCGGATAAACCCGGCCAGTTCCGCCGCCGCCAGCGTCCTTCAGAGTCGAACTCCAAGCCGGAGCAGCGCCTGCCAAGGTCGGCAGATCCCCCTCCCACTCCTGCGGTCTCCTATCCCGAGCATCTCCCCGTAGCGGCCAAGCGCGACGAGATCAAGGCGGCCCTGGCCGACAACCAGGTGGTCGTCGTTGCAGGCGAGACCGGTTCGGGCAAGACCACGCAGCTTCCCAAGATGTGCCTGGAGCTGGGCCTGGGACGCTTCGCGATGATAGGACACACCCAACCCAGGAGGATAGCTGCCCGTTCGGTTGCTGAGCGCCTAGCGGAGGAACTGAAGGTACCGCTCGGCACGACGGTCGGTTACGCAGTCCGCTTCGACGACCGCGTCAGCGCGTCCACGATGGTCAAGGTGATGACCGACGGAGTGCTGCTCGGCGAGATCCACAGGGACCGCCTCCTGCGCGCCTACGACACGATCATCGTCGACGAAGCCCATGAGCGCAGCCTGAACATCGACTTCCTTGTCGGCTATCTCACTCAGATCCTGCCCCGAAGACCTGACCTGAAGCTGATAATCACCTCGGCGACTATCGACACCTCCCGCTTCGCCAGCCACTTCGGGGCTCCCATCATCGAAGTCTCCGGGCGCAGCTACCCAATCGAAGTCCGCTACAGGCCGCCCGGTGATCCCTCGGAGGCGACCAGCCCCGCCGGAGACGTCGAAAAGAACGCCGACATCAACGACGCTATCTGCGACGCCGTGAGCGAACTGTGCAGCGGCGGACCCGGTGACGTCTTGGTGTTCGTCCCCGGCGAGCGCGACATCCGAGACGCCACCGAAGCGCTACGTTCCCGGGGACGGGACGACCTGGAGATACTCCCGTTGTATTCGCGGCTCTCCACGGCGGAATCCCACAAGGTCTTCCGACCGCATAGCACCCGTCGCGTGGTCGTCGCCACCAACGTCGCTGAGACTTCGCTCACTGTGCCGGGCGTCCGCTTCGTCGTGGACACCGGACTTGCGCGGATCTCCCGCTTCAGCCATCGAAGCAAAGTCCAGCGTCTCCCCATCGAGGCAATAGCCCGCGCTTCGGCGGACCAAAGGGCCGGTCGCTGCGGCCGTGTCGCCCCGGGTATCTGCATAAGGCTGTACTCCCAAGAGGACTACCTGTCCAGACCGGAGTTCACCGACCCGGAGATCCTTCGAACCAACCTGGCGTCAGTCCTGCTGACCATGATCACCACGGGGCTCGGCGCGATGGAGGACTTCCCTTTCATGGTGCCCCCCGAGAGGCGTTCGATCTCGGACGCAAGAACGCTGCTCTACGAGCTCGGGGCGATCGAAGAGCACGGCGGAGGCTGGCGAAGCACTCCGACAGGCCGGCGGATGGCCCGGCTGCCCTTGGACCCCAAACTCGCCCGGATGGTCATAGAAGCGGATCGCCTTGGCTGCCTGAAGGAAGTGACAGTCATCGCAGCCGCCTTGTCGATACAAGATCCTCGGGAGTTCCCCTCCGACGAGCGGGACAAGGCCGCTCAGCTGCACGGCCGCTTCGATGGAGGCGATTCCGACTTCACCGGTCTCGTACATCTGTGGGATTACCTCTCCGAGATAGGCGCGGAGACGTCCGGTAACGCTTTTCGGCGACGCTGCCGGGCGGAGTTCCTGAACGTCCTGCGGGTACGAGAATGGCAGGATCTCGTAAGCCAGATACGCCAGGCCTACCGTTCGGAAGGCTTGCACGCCAACTCCGATCCGGCGCCTGCGGACAAGATCCACCAGGCAATGCTCTCCGGGTTGCTGGCCAACGTCGGTAGGCGTGACCGGCTTCGCAGAGATTATCAGGGGACCCGCAACACGCGGTGGCGGATAAGCAAAACCTCGGCGCTGTCCAGACGCTCCGCCCAATGGGCGCTCGCCGGTGCGCTCGTAGAAACCGAGGGCATCTGGGCACACAGCGCAGCTGCGGTGCAAGCCCCCTGGGTGGAAGCGGCGGGCTCTCACCTTGCGCAACGCTCTTACGGGGACGCCTTTTGGGACGCGTCGCGTGGCGAAGCCTTCACCACCGAGAGGGTTAGCGTCCTCGGACTCGTAGTCGTGGACGGCCGCAGGGCCGCGTTGGCTCGCGTCGATCCCGACGAAGCCCGGAGGCTGCTGATACGCCATGCTCTGCTAAGGGGAGAATCCCCTTTGCGCCTTTCCGTGCTCGACGACACCGCCAAGCGCGTCGCAGCGCTAGAACGCTTAGCACAACGCCTGCGCCGCCGGGACGTCTACGGCGGCGACGACGCCCTCGAAGCGTTTTACGATTCAGCTCTACCCGCTGACGTCACCGGCACACGGCGTCTGGAGCGGTGGTGGAAGCATGCCAAGACCGCAGAGTTCGATCCGTTGCGCCCGCCTCTTTCAGCGCTCGTCGACCCTGACGTTCTCCCTCTGCGACTGTCTGAACACCCCGACTGGTGGGAGGCTGACGGGGTCAGGCTGCGGCTCCGTTACCGCTACGCACCAGGCGACGTCGACGACGGGGTGACCGTCGCAGTTCCGCTGCTGGCGCTGAACCGCATCGAAGCACGAACATTCCTATGCCACATCCCCGGGCTGCGCCGAGAGTTGGTGCGCGCTCTGATCCGACTCGCCCCCAAGTCCGCGAGACGCAACCTCGGAAGTGTCGACGAGACCGCCGACCTCCTCGTCGAAGCCGTAGAAACCGCCGGACATCTCGGTGCAAGCGCCGGCGGAGACTTCTTGTCGGCGATCGCCGAGGGCCTTTCGCGTTTAAGTGGCGAACCGGTCGCGCTCGACGTGACGGACCTCGAACGCCTCCCCGGACATCTCAGGATCGGCTTCGAGGTGCTCGCACAGGACGGCTCGACGCTGCGGTTCACCAAAGATCTGGCATCCGCCCAAGAGGAACTCGCCCCAGCATTCCTGGCCGCGGCGAGAGCCCACGCACCCGGGATTGAACGCTCCGGCCTCGTGTCGTGGGATTTCGGCGACCTACCCGAGGTCTTCGAACGCGGTGTGCTTCGGGTCTACCCAGGACTCCTCGACGAAGCGGGGACGGTCGGGGTGCGCCTCTTTGCTTCGCGCCGAACGCGGGCTGTCAACATGTGGCAAGGCACCAGGCGCCTACTGCAGCTGACGGCTCCGCCGTCCGCCGAGCACATCGAGCGACGACTGGCAAAGGACACAATTTCTGCTCTACGCCGAGCCGGGACCTCGGCGAAAGACGTCATATACGACGCAGCTTCGGCGCTCATCGACGACGTGGTGATAGCCAACGGCGGTCCCAGCTTCACCCAGGTCGGATTCGAGTCTCTCGCAGCACAGGTTAACGAGGCCTACGCCGCGCGTCTCGAAGAGCTCGTCAGGCTCGCCGGGTCCGTCTACCGCAAATCGGTCGCCGTCGAAGCGGCGCTGTCTTCACTAGAGTCCGCTGACCGCGACGGGCGCATGTCCAGCGTCCTCTCCGACGTCCGTCGCCAGCTGAGGGGCCTGGTGTTCCCCGGTTTCGTCACCGTGACCGGAACCAGGCGCGTTGAGAACCTTCCCCGCTACTTAGAAGCCGCCTCCAGGCGTCTCGACCTGCTACCCGGAGACCTTCGCAGGGACCAGGCCCGTCAGGCCGTGACTGACCGGCTCACCGCCTCCTACGAGAAGCTCCTCGACTCCGGGGCGTCGGCACCGCTGGCCGAGGCGCGCTGGATGATCGAAGAGTTGAGAGTCTCGCTGTGGGCTCAGTCGCTGGGCACCGCTGGCCCCGTCAGCGAAGAGCGCGTCCGGAGGGTGATGGACCGCGTGGGGCGTTAGCCGGGCGTATGGTTGGAGCATGAGCGACAACCTCCAAACCCGCGGATCCGACCGAAGCGAACCGACCATCAGCCGGGGTGGCGAACCGGCTTCGGGGCTTTCGAGGATCCCCTTCGGCAGGACCGGGCATCCGAGCTCGAGGGTCATCTTCGGGGCGGCGGGGCTGGGCAGGGCCAGCCAGGAGACGACAGACCGCTACCTCGAGATCATCGCCACGTACGGGGTGAACCACATCGACACCGCAGCGGACTACGGCGAGTCAGAGCTTCGCCTGGCGCCTTGGCTGTCGACGCACCGCGCCGACGTGTTCCTTGCTACCAAGACCGGCCAGCGCGACGCCGCCGGAGCGCGCAGGAGCCTGGAGCGGTCGCTCGAGCGTCTCGGGGTCGACTCGGTCGACTTGATACAACTTCACAATCTCGTCGAGGAAGACGAGTGGGAGCAGGCCCTCTCCCCGGGTGGTGCTCTTGAGGCACTCGTCGGCGCGAAGCAGGAAGGGCTCACCCGTTTCGTCGGGGTCACCGGGCACGGGCTGCGGATACCCGGCATGCACCTGCGCAGCCTCGAGCGCTACGACTTCGACTCGGTGCTTTTCCCCTACAATTTCGCTTTGCTGTCCAACCCCGCCTACCGCCACGACGTGGAGGCCCTTCTCGACGTTTGCGCCGAGCGCAACGTGGCGGTCCAGACGATCAAGTCCCTGGCCCGACGACGCTGGCCGGTCGACCATAACGGCGTCCGACACAGCTGGTACCAGCCGTTACCTCCCGGCGAGGAGCTGGCCCGGGCGGTTCGCTTCGTGCTCGGCAACTCCCAGGTCTTCTTGAACTCATCGAGTGACATGAGCCTCCTCGAATTGACGCTCCAGGCCGCCGTGAACCCCGGGCCGGCACCCTCCCAGTCGGAGATGCAAGCCGACGTGGAGCGCATGGACGTGGCTCCCCTCTTCGACGGCACCGACTTGGAGAGGATCTGAGGGCACGCCGCCCTGCTCACGCCACAAGCTTCGCCGGGCGGCTGTGGGCAGTCACGCCCGCCAGCTTCGTCAGGCGGGCTTTTGGAACATGCTGAGAACCTCCACGCGCGGGGTGTGGGGGAACATGTCGATCGGGGTGGCCGACCTGAGCCGGTAGCCGGCGTCGACTAACAGCTTGGCGTCGCGCCCGAGGCTCGCTACGTCGCAACTGACAAGCGCTACCAGCGCCGCCCCGGTCGCGACGACGGCTCTGGCGCCTTCGCGTCCGAGGCCTTGGCGGCTCGGGTCGGCTACCACAAACTCCGCCGGTGACGGCGTCCAGTGTTCCACCTTGGAATGCACGACTGTGGATGTCAAACCTGCGAGGTTGCGCTTAGCGTCACCGACAGACGACTTCGAGGACTCCACAGCGCTGACCTGCCAGCCTTCTTCGGCGAGAACGCCGGCGAACACCCCTACCCCGCTATAGAGGTCCACGGCGGGTCCCGGGGCGGGCATCTCCTTAGCCAGAGCAACCACCATCGACGCGAGAGCGTCCACCCCGTCGGGTCTGGCCTGGAAGAACGACGCGGCGGATACTCGCCAGCGCCTCCCGGCGGCTCTTTCGTGTACATGGGTAGCGGAAACGCCGGGAGGGAGGGCTACACGTCGAGGTTTGGGTGTCGGCGCTGCCATCCGATCGCCGGTGCGGGAGCCGCTTCGCAGGACGACCTCCCTCGCCCCGGGGAACTCCAGCGAGGCGAGCATCTGCGCAACTGGGACGTCGGCCACCAGGCAGTCAGCGACCGCTACGAGGTCGTGCGAACGCGCCCGGCGCAGACCGAGCCGGCCGCTGGCAACACCGGCCCGTACCGTGGTCCGGTACCGCCACGGCGCTAAGTCGACCGTCGGTCTGAGCAACGTCGAAGCCGCCCCGGGGATCCTCGCGATGCGCGACAGCGACTCCGCGACCATCGACTCTTTAAGGCGCCGCTGAGCTTCGCCTGACACGTGCTGCCAGCGGCAACCCCCGCATCCCAAAGCCACGGCCGGGCAGGGTGGCTCGATCCTCTCAGGGGAGGCTTCGAGGACGTTTCGCAGGACCGCCGAACGGTAGGAGGAGCGCTCGTCGATGACCTCGACGCTGACTGTCTCCCCCGGCAGTGCGCCCTCGATGAACGTGACCTTACCGTCACCGGCCCGGGCTACTGCCCTGCCGTCAGAGGCTATAGCCGACGCTTCGAGCTCGAGGCGGGCGGCGCTCACCTCCTTAGTCTGGCTGAGTCTCGAGTCTTTCGGCCACCCGGGCGAGAAAAGATCGTACCGTTGCCTGCGCCAGACGGTGCATCAACGCCTGGTCGACCCTCTCGCCCAGCCATCCGAGCGGCGGCCGGTAAGAAGCCTGGAGTGTAACCCTGCTCTTGGTGGCGTCCACGGCCGTGACGATCAGGTCACCGTCGAGAACCGGGAAGACGGGCCGCAGTTCGGTCGCCTCCCAGCGAATGGCCACTGCCGTCGACGCTCCGCGCTGACGGCACCGGCCGAGGAGTATACGTACCTTCGGTCCGACAGCTGACGCGGCCGGTGTCGGGCCGATCCTTACGATCACTGCGGAGCCGTCCTTGGTCGCCCTCGTCGCCAGGGGCGCCAACCACAACCCGTCGCCGCAGATCCGGTCGGAGATCGAACCGGCAGGCTGGTCGACGTCGACCGACTCGAAAAGAAACACTGCGCTTCGTCGGGGATCTGTGGCCGCTGCTACCATCAGTATGTGACCATATATTGCTTCCGAGGCTTTTTTTAGGGCCGAAGGTCACCTTGCCTGGTAAATAATTGCCTGCGAAGGATCGCAAGCCTTGAAGGGGCTCGGGTACCTGACAGCCCTCCGCAAAACCCGCCCTAGGCTTCTAGCGTTGCAGGTCAGCTTCGACCAGAGAAGGGCCGGGCGTCGCGAAAGACTCCTCAAGCGCCTCTGCGAACTCGCCGGCATCGCGAGCGCGCCGGCCCGGAACTCCCAAGCCCGCTGCGAGTGCGACGAAGTCGATGTCGGGACTGCCGATGTCGAGCATACGGCGGGCGCGGTCTCCTCCCGGCGAGGCCTCGACACGACGAAGCTCCATGTTCAAGATAGCGTAGCTGCGGTTGGACAGGATGACCACTGTCACGTCCGCTCCTTCGCGCGCCATGCTCCACAGCGCTTGCAGGGTGTACAACGCCGAGCCGTCCGCCTGCAGAGCAAGTACCCTACGGTCTGGGCATGCCACCGCAGCTCCGAGAGCGAGCGGCAACCCTTGTCCTATCGCGCCACCGCTCAAGGTCAGCCAGTCATGCGGGCCTGCGGACGCCGATCCGACGAACGCCGCCAAACCGGAGCTTATCGACTCGTCCGAAACGATCGCATCGTCCGGTAACAGGGCCGCCACCGCCTGGCCAAGGGTCCGGCTGTCTAGGGGGCCGCTCCGGGGCGCTTGCGGGCGGGACTCGCCGCTCGGTCCCGCCACGTCGCCGCCACCCCCTCCGACCAGGCAAGTCAGGGCTTCTATCGCCGCGGAGCAGTCGTCGGCGCCGCTCGCGAAGTGGTGCACCTGGCAGCCTGGCGGCGCGAGCCAGCTCGGCTTCGACGGGTACGTGAAGAACGACACGGGAGGCGCAGCCCCGACGAGTATCAGGTGCTCCAAGCCCTCCAGCTGGGCCGTAGCCATCTCCGCTAGGTAGGCAAGTCGTTCAGGTTCGAAGCGTCCCCCGCCGCGCTCCAAGCGGGCGGGGAGGGTCTCGCAGATCACCCGGGCGCCGGCGGCCGAGGCCAGAGACGCTACTCGGCGGAGAAGCTCGGCCCGGCAGGCGGCTCCGCCGACCAGGAAAGCCACCGGGCCGCCGCTTCTAAGCGCTGCGGCCGCTTGTTCCACGGCAACGTCGCCGACCGTCCCCGGCCGGTCACGCCGGCCGGGGGCTGACACTTGAGCACCGTCCGTCCAAGAGACGTCCGCCGGCACGACGAGCGTCGCTACTCGGCCGGGCGGCCCGTACGCTGCGGCGACTGCGTCCGCTGCCGCGACGGACAGCTCCCCAACGCTCGTCGGCCTCGCGTACCAGCCAGACACGTTGGACGCCAGCGAGCGGACGTCGGACTGCAGGGGAGCGTCGAAGGGTTCGTGGTAGGTCGCATGGTCCCCGACGACAGCGACAACGGGGCTTCGGGCTCGGCGGGCGTTGTGCAAGTTCGCCCCGGCATTGGCGAGACCTGGGCCGAGGTGCAAAAGTACGCTTGCGGGCCGTCCCGACATCCTCGCGTAACCGTCCGCGGCTCCGGAGGCGACACCTTCGAAGAGGGCCAGCACGGCGCGCATCTCCGGAACAGAGTCCAACGCAGCGACAAAGTGCATCTCGGAGGTCCCCGGGTTCATGAAGCACGTGTCGACGCCCGAGCGGACCAGGGTCCCCAACAGGGCTTGGGCTCCGTTCACGTTCTATTCACCACCGCGAGGCTAGACCATTAGGGTGGTCCCATGACCGAACTTAGCGGTGCAAGGGTGCTCCTGACCGGCGCTACCGGCGGCCTGGGCGGCGCGATCGCATCCGCGTTGGCGTCGAGCGGATGCGATCTGGTGCTCAGCGGACGGGACCGTGACGTCCTTGAAAGACTCGCCTCGTCGACCGGGGCGAGGACCGTCGCTGCTGACCTGTCCGAGCGGGGCGGGCTCGAACGGCTACTAGAAGACGCAGGTGAAGTGGACATCGTCGTGTTCAACGCGGCTGTACCCGCATCGGGGGAGCTCTGCGAATGGGAGCAGGCCCAGATCGACCGCGCTGTCGAGATCAACCTAGCCGGTCCGATCGCAGCGACGCGCGCCGTGCTGCCTGGTCTACTCGAACGCCGCCGGGGGCACCTGGTGTATGTGTCCTCGCTTGCCGGCAAGGTCGGCTCCCCCGGCAGCTCCCTTTACTCGGCCACCAAGTTCGGGCTCAGGGGTTTCGCGTCCGGGCTGCGCTGCGACCTGCACGGCAGCGGTGTCGGCTGCTCTGTGATCTCACCCGGCTTCGTACGCGACGCCGGGATGTTCGCTGACACCGGCGTGTCGCTACCCGCCGGCGTCAAGTCTGTGAGTCCGCTCCAGGTGGCGGACGCCGTGATCCGGGCCATCCGCTCTAACCGTGCGGAGATCGACGTCGCTCCTATCGGCCTGCGACTTGGCGCGACCCTCGGCGGGCTGGCACCCGGTCTCGCCGCCCGCGTCCAGGCGCGTCTCGCAGGGTCGACCTCCCAGATGATCTCCCAAGCGCAGGTGAGCCGGCGGCCTTGACACTTCCCTGTGGCCTCACCATACCGACGGCTGCGAGGACAGCTCACCCTGCGAGGTGGGGACGCCCTACCATGGCGGCGCCAACGGTCGCGTTGGTGACCTCGTCGATGACGATGAAGCTGCCTGTCACCCTGTTGCGCCGGTAAAGGTCTGCCGCAAGAGGTGCGGCCGTCAAGAAGCGGGCGACTCCGATGTCGTTGTCAAAAAGCTGCTCGCTGGTGTCGAGGCGTAGGTCGCTGACGTCGATTCGTCCGTCGACTGCGACGACCTCGGCACGAGTCAGGAGGGTCGTGTGCTTGACCCGGTAGCGCCCGCCGGCTCTGAGCGGATCCGAGCCGAACCAGCAGACGGCAGCTTCGACCTCCCGGGCCAGTTGGGGCGCGCCTTCGCCGGCGGCGATCAGGTCACCGCGCGACACGTCCAGGTCGTCTGCGAGTGTCACCGAAACCGATTCCGCCGGCAGGGCACGAGCCTTGGGTCCGTCGAGCCCCCATATCTCTGCGATCCGGCTGCGAAGTCCGCTCGCCAGCACGACGACCTCGTCGCCGACAGCGAGTGGACCTCCGCTGAGCAACCCGCCGTAGCGTCGTGCACCGCCGGACCGGCTGGTAGCGATCTGGACGGCGAGGCGGGCCCCACCGGAGCCTTCCTCCTCGTGGGACCATACCCCCGCTTCGGCCTGATGGAGCGTATCGAGCACCGTCGGCCCGCTGTACCAGACGCAGTGGCGCGAGCGCTCGGCGACGTTGTCTCCGAGGAGCGCCGACACCGGCACGGCTCGCAGCGAGCTGACACCCAGCCGCGACGACAGTTGCGCAAGGTCGTCCACGACGGCCTGGTACGCCGAGGGATCCCAGCCGACGAGGTCCATCTTGTTCACCGCGACCACCACGTGGCGCACTCCGAGGACAGCGGCGATGCACAGGTGCCGCCGGGTCTGCTCTCGCACCCCTACGGAAGCGTCTACTACCACCACCGCCAGGTCGGCGTTCGAAGCGCCTGTGGCCATGTTACGCGTGTACTGCAAGTGCCCAGGGCAGTCCGCGATGATGAACTTGCGCTGCGGCGTGGCCGCGTAGCGGTAGGCGACGTCGATCGTTATGCCCTGTTCACGTTCGGCTCGGAGCCCGTCGGTGAGTAGCGACAGGTCCATCTCGCCTGCCCCACGGCGCCGGCTTGCCGAGGACGCCGCCTCGATGTGGTCGTCAAATAGCTGCTTGGTGTCGTGCAGGAGCCGGCCGATGAGCGTGGACTTGCCGTCGTCGACGGACCCGACCGCCGCGAAGCGAAGCAGCTGCGACTCAGGCTCCGCCGCCGGCGGGGTCTCCGATGCCGGCTGGGTCTCCAATGCCGGCTGGGGCGGGGCCATTTAGAAGTAACCCTCCCTCTTGCGGTCCTCCATGGATGACTCCGACACCTTGTCGTCGGCGCGGGTAGCCCCGCGTTCGCTGATCCGGCTACTTCGCAGTTCAGCGATGACCTCGGCTACGTTACGCGCCTCCGAGCGGACTGCGCCGGTGCATGTCGCATCCCCTACCGTCCGGAAGCGCACTACGGCGTCTTGTACGGGCTCGCCAGGTTTCGGGGCTAGCGACGGCGACACCGCCAAGAGCATCCCGTCCCGCTCTACGACCCGCCTGCGGTGCGCAAAGTAGATAGAGGGCAGCTCGATCGACTCGCGCTGGATGTAGCTCCAAATGTCCAACTCGGTCCAGTCCGACAGAGGGAAGGCTCGCAGGTGCTCGCCGGGGTTCACCTTTCCGTGGTAAAGCTGCCACAGCTCGGGGCGCTGCCTGCGAGGATCCCACTGGCCGAAAGTGTCCCGGAACGACAGGACCCGCTCTTTGGCCCGGGCCTTGTCCTCGTCGCGGCGAGCACCGCCGAAGCAGGCGTCGAAGCCGTGCAGGGAGATAGCGTCAAGGAGTGTAACACTTTGAAGCCGGTTTCTCGAAGCGCCGGGACCGGGATCGGCGACACGGCCGGCGTCGATCGACTGCTGAACGCTGGCAACCACCAAGTCGACTCCGAGGTCGGCTACCCGACGGTCCCGGAAGTCGATCACCTCGTCGAAGTTGTCGCCGGTGTCGACGTGCATCAGGGGGAAAGGGATAGGCGACGGTCGGAAGGCCTTGTAGGCAAGGTGCGCGAGTACGGCCGAATCCTTGCCGGCGCTGAACAGAAGCACCGGTCGTTCACATTCGGCGGCCACTTCTCGTATCACGAACACCGCGTGGGACTCCAAGACGTCAAGGTGCCCGAGACGCTGGTTGCGCTCAACCGTCGGGAACCCTCCATGGGCTGCGTTCCCGGTTGAACTAATCCGGGGCGGCGCCGCGCCTTCGAGGCGCGTGGGCGTCGAAGGAGAGCCCTGCGCTCGCACGCCCAGCCGATCGGCGACGGCCGCTTGTCTTTTTTCCATGACACTACCATAGCAATATCTTGATCGACTTAGTCATATATTGATATTGTCTTCGGCTTGAGGACTTGCGACATTGTGCGAACCCCCTACCGCCATCACAACGAGGACGAAACTATGAAATCCCCCAAGCTAGCTAGCGCCGTGGCATCTCCACCGCATCTTCAAGGAGAGCTCGACGCTCGAACATCCGAGTTCGAGACGGCCGGGGCCTCCGAGATCATCGCGTGGGCGATAGAGCGCTTCGAAGGCTCGGTGTCGGTGGCGTGCTCCTTCCAGGACCCTGTCCTGGTCGACCTTGCGGTCAAGACAGACCCCGGCATCGAGGTCATCTTCTTAGACACTGGAGCGCATTTCCCCGAGACACTCCGCTACGTCGAAGAGATACGTCGGCTCTACGACCTAAACCTGCGAGTGGTAGATCCCGGTCCGAACGCGCAGGCATGGCCGTGCGGAACCACTAGATGCTGCGAGTTACGCAAGGTCGAGCCTTTGAAACGGGCACTGGCAGGTCGCAGCGCATGGATAACCGGGCTCAAGCGTGTCGATGCCTCCACCCGCCGGGACGCTCCAATCGCGTCCTGGGACCCCGGCCGGGATATGGTCAAGGTTAACCCGCTCGCCACCTGGAGCGACGACGACATCGCCGCCTACATCGACGCCAACTGCTTGCCTGTACACCCGCTCAGCGCGCAGGGCTATCCTTCCATCGGCTGCGCGCCCACGACCCGCCCCGTCGAACCCGGCGACGATCCCAGGTCAGGGCGATGGGCAGACACCGGCAAGACCGAATGCGGTCTTCACCTCTAGCCGCCCCTCCGTCCGACTAAAGTTCCGGCCGCTAGCCGACCATCCGGGTGCGCCCACGCCAGTAGGGCTCCCTGAGGTCTTTCTTCAAAACCTTCCCGCTCGGGTTGCGGGGAAGCGTCTCGAGCCAGGCGACACCGCTAGGGATCTTGAAACCCGCTAGGCGCTCCCGGCAGAAGGCGATCAGCTCGGCCTCGGTCACTTCCGATCCCGCCGCGCGCACGACCATAGCCAGCGGAGTCTCACCCCACCGTTCGCTCGGGACGCCTATCACCGCCACGTCAGCGACGCCCGGGTGCGACATCAGCACGTTCTCCAACTCGGCCGGGTAGACGTTCTCACCTCCCGAGACGATCATGTCTTTCACCCTGTCGTGGACATAGAAGTACCCGTCGGCGTCCACGTAGCCGGCATCGCCGGTTCTTAGCCACCCGTCGACGGTGACAGCCGCCGCTGTCTGATCCTCCAGGTTCCAGTAGCCCGCCATGACGGTCGGGCCTTTGACCCAGATCTCTCCCACCTCGCCGGTGCCTACCTCGACGAGGCTCGCAGCGTCGACGATCTTTGCCTGCGCTCCCGGTACCGGTATCCCGACTGCGCGCAGGCGGTGGCGATTCGGACCGTCGGGGTCGTGGTCCTGGGCGGGCAAGAAGATGATCGTCCCGGTCGACTCGGTTAGACCGTAGGCCTGCACGAACTTGCAACCGAAAGTACGAACCGATGCTGCGAGGACTTTCTCAGATATCGGTGACGCGCCGTAAAGTAGCGCCCGAAGAGCAGAAAAATCCTTCTTTTCGACGTCAGGCACTGCAAGCATGAACCCGAGGACCGCCGGGACGAGGAAACCGTGCGTGACCCTCTCTGCGACGAGCGTTTCCACGAAACGGTCGGGGACTATCTCGCGGATCAACACGTTGGTTGCGCCCTGGGATATTCCGGCGAGAAGCCATCCTCCTCCACCGATGTGATACAGCGGCATCGGCACGACGCTCACCGAGTCGGGGCCAAGACCCATGACGTCGGGGTAGAGTCCCATGCCCGCTATCAGGTTGGCGTGGGTGAGCTGAACGCCTTTCGGCCGGCCCGTCGTACCCGACGAGTACAGCTGGTAGGCGACGTCGCCGCTGGAGAGCTTGACGTGGGGGTCGTCAGCGCCTTGGCGGTCTCTCCAGCGCTCGTAGGAAGCACCGGTCGTGAGGATGCGCACACCTTCGAGGTCCCCTGCGATCTTGTCTGCCATGGCGGCGAACTCTTCGCCGACGACGAAAACCTTCGCAAGACTGTCAGCGACGATGTAGGAGACCTCGGGGGCCGCAAGCCTGTAGTTGACAGGGCAGGGAACCGCTCCGAGCTTGGCTGCACCAAAGAACAACTCGACCTGTTCGGGGCTGTTTTTGTCCAGGAAGGCAACTCTGTCGCCGGCGCCGACGCCGTCGGCTGCTAGTGCCTGGGCTACCCGATTGGCCCTAGCGTCGAGCTGCGCATAGGTCAGCTCGCCCTCGCTCCAGCGAAGCGCGGCATGTCCCGGTCTCAGTGCCGCCCAGCGGCGCAGGATGTCTGCGGTGCTCAGTGGCTGACTCCAAGACCGCCCCGTCGACCAAGAGTCGCCGGGCGCGTTGCCTTCAAAAGGTGTGACATCTGTCATATTTAATGAGGATAGTCAGATCGTGAAGGCTAGGTGCTCGACCACACGCCGGCCTAGGGCGGCTTCCCCGGAGAAATCCACGCCGCCCAGAGCGCGGTCGTCGAGGACCGCTGAAGGAGGCAGGCGCCCGCACGACAGGCGGGCATAAGCGTCCGAGCTGAGCCGTATCGTGGCGGTGGGGGGAGTTTCGAGCTCGTCTACAACCCGAGCTCGGCCGTCAGCGACCGACACGTTCACCGTCCGGCGCGCCGGGCCAGTGAGCACTAGCCGCACCGTCGAGCCGGACGGGGCGTGGCTGAGCTTGCCTACGACATAGCCGGCGGCGCGGACGATCTCGTCGAGGGACTGCTCCACCGCCGGGCCGGTGACGTGACCTGGACGGCTAAGAGCGTCACGGATGTCCTGTTCGTGCACCCAGCAGTCGAAGACCCTGATCTGCATGAACCGCCTGTAGTCCGCTTCTCCTACCGGCGTCCACGACGGCCGGGAGAAGTCCTCTTCGCTCATCGCTCGGAGCGCCTCACGGCGTGCCGCTGTCACCTCCCTGAAGCGTTCGAGCACTTCGTGGCGCCCTGAGGAGGCTAAAGAAGCCACCCACGCCTCGTTCATAGCGCCGATCTGGTTCCGGACGTGCGGCAGGGTCTCCGCAACGGCGTCCGGCGTAAGTCGTCCGAGGAGCGAGCTCTCGGTGCCGATCATGTGGGCGTACTGTGCAGCAACATCCCAACCTGGACAAGGCGTCGCCAGGTTCCACTCGTCGTCGCTGATAGTCGCGCCGAGGTCCGCCAGGCTGGACCAAACCTCGTCGAGCTGGTCGCGCAGTGCGCCCCCAGAGCTGTCGGCCAGGAGGCCCGCAGCGGGCCGGGGGACGCTCACGGCACCGGGTTCTGCACGCTCCGCCAGTCGCGTGCGTTCAAGTAAGGGGCGAAGCAAGCCTCGATGTGGCGCCAGTCCTGGGCTGTCTTGGGGCGGCGCAGCTCGTAGAGGTTCGGGAACTCCGTCCACGCCAGCACTGCGTCCCACAAGCGCCCAGCGGCCTCACCGGCAGGGGCTGGGGTTATGACCGGGCCGAAGACGACGCAAGAGCCGTCTATGACAAGCGTGGGCACCCCGTAGCCTCCCCTAGCAACCAGCTTTTCGTGGTCGGCGAGGACCTCCGCGCTCGTCGTGGCGTCAGCTACCGCTTCGCTCACCAGAGCGGGGTCCAAGCCGATGTCCTCGAGGACCGAAGCGAGGCCCTCCGGGGTGTGCACTTTTACTCCCTCTTCGTGGAAGACCCGCCCGGCCACCTCGTAGAAGCGGTCAACCAGGTCGTTGCCGTCCTCGCCTCTGCGAAGCAGCGCCGCGACTTGCAGCATCGACCACCCGTAAGACCATGGACGCTCCCAAGGGTGCTTCTTGGTTTCCTCCCGGTTGACCTCCTCCAAAGAGAAGAACCGCCAGTTGACCGTTATCGGGCGTACCGCACGAACCTCGCGAATCCACTTCGAGGTCTGGTAGGCCCACGGGCACATCACGTCGAAGTAGAAGTCAACTTCGTGCACCTTATCTAGCGTAGCCGAGCCGCAGAAGCGCTAGCTTGTCGCAGTTCGACTCGGCGCCGCCGGGTCCGCGTGGACGTGGACGGAGACCATTTTGCACGTGGATTACAACTCTGGGGACACAGCATGGGTCCTGGTCAGCGCAGCTCTGGTGCTGTTCATGACCCCCGGTCTCGCCTTGTTCTACGGCGGCATGGTCAGACGCAAGAACGTCCTCGGCATGCTGATCCAAAACTTCGCGGTCATGGCGGTGGCGAGCCTGGTGTGGGTGTGGGTCACCTACAGCCTCGCTTTCGGCCCTGACGCTGGCGGCGTCGGGCTTATCGGGACGCTGCACTTTGCAGGTTTGGGCCATTTAAACCAGGCTGTGCCTGGCTTCAGCGGATCACGCGCTCAAAGCATCCCACCGGTCGCGTTCGTCATATTCCAGATGATGTTTGCGGTGATCACCCCGGCGTTGCTCACCGGCTCAGGTGCCGACAGGATGAAATTCGGTGCCTTTCTTATGTTCGTAGTGGCCTGGTCGGTGCTCGTGTACGCCCCTATCGCCCACTGGGTGTTCTCGCCCCAGGGCTGGCTGGCGAAGCTGGGCACCGAGGACTTCGCCGGCGGGACTGTGGTAGAGCTCAACGCCGGCCTAGCGGGAGCCGCCCTAGCGCTCGTCGTGGGCCGGCGGCGTGGCTGGCCGAGATCGCTGATGCGGCCGCACAACATCCCTCTCACCGTGCTCGGCGGGGGGATCTTGTGGTTCGGTTGGTTCGGTTTCAACGCCGGCTCAGCGTTGACGTCGGTCGGAGCCGGCGTCGCTTTCATCAACACCAACACCGCTACTGCGGCTGCTCTCCTCGCGTGGATCGCCGTCGAGAAGCTCCGAACGGGCAAACCGACGACCCTCGGCGCCGTGAGCGGTGCCGTAGCGGGGGCGGTGGCGATCACTCCTGCCTGCGCTTACGTTGACACGCTCGGGGCCACGCTGATCGGACTAGCCGCCGGTGCGATCTGCGCCCTGGCCGTCAGCCTCAAATTCCGTTTCGGTTTGGACGACTCCTTGGACGTGCTGGCGGTTCACGGAGTCGGCGGGTTCATCGGGACTTTGGCGGTCGGTCTGCTCGGGACTTCGGCTGCTTTGGGGGCAAACGGGTTGTTTTACGGCGGCGGCCTGTCCCTGCTCGGCCATCAGGCACTGGCGGTTGCGGCGGTCGGGGGCTACTCACTTATCGTGACGGGCGCCATCGCGTGGGTGATCAAAAAGGCTGTCGGGCTCAGGGTCTCCGAGAGCGACGAGCAGGCAGGCCTGGATCTCAGCCTCTTCGAGGAGAGCGCCTACGACTTCGACGCATCGGCCGGCACGCGCTCTGGCGGCATGTCCCGCCAACCCGATCGACAGGAGCCGTAGTTGAAACTTGTCACCGCTGTGATCAAACCTTTCAAACTCGAAGACGTCAAGAACGCCCTACAAGAGGGAGGAATCGACGTGCTGCGCTAGTCGAAGGCGCTCCGGGGGAGGGACTCGAACCCCCAACCTAGTGGTTAACAGCCACCCGCTCTGCCGATTGAGCTACCCCGGAAAGGACGCCCAAACGATACCAGGAAAACTCGCGACGCCTCTCAAAAGCCGGGTCTATTCGACCTCGAGGTAGCTTCGCAGGTGCCCGGAGTGCACCGGGTTGCGCAACCGGGCGAGGGTCTTGATCTCGATCTGGCGTATCCGCTCCCGGGTAACACCTATCTCGCGACCGACCTCGTCGAGGGTGTGCATCCGCCCGTCGACGAGGCCGAAACGCAGCCGGAGCACTCTGCGTTCCCGCTCGGGCAGGTCCTCCAGCGCCTCGTTGAGAGCCTGGTTGAGCATCGCCTGGGTGGCAGCGTCGACGGGCGCTACAGCGCCGGGGTCCTCAATCAGGTCGAACAGGCTGAAGTCGTCGTCGCCCATCGGCTGCTCCAAGGAGATGGTCTCCTGGCTCGCGAGGAGGATATCCCTAACCTTCCCGGGGGTCATGCCGACTCGCGCTGCTACCTCGTCGACCGTCGGATCCCGTCCGAGGTCCTGCAAAAGTTGACGCTGAGCTCTCATCACCGAGTTGATCGTGTCGATCATGTGGATCGGTATGCGGATGGTCCGGGCCTGGTCCGCTATCGCCCTGCTTATAGCCTGCCTTATCCACCACGTGGCGTATGTCGAGAACTTGAAGCCTTTCGAGTAGTCGAACTTGTCGACGGCTCGCATCAGACCCACGTTGCCTTCCTGGATCAGATCCAAGAAGGCCATCCCACGGTTCCGGTAGCGTTTCGCTATTGACACGACTAGGCGCAGGTTGGCCTCGATGAGAATGCGCTTCGCTGCCAGACCCTCGAGACGGATCCTTTCGTCGTCGAGTCGAGCTGCGTGAGTCTCAGGGTCGGTATCCCCGCTGAGGCGGCTTAGACGGTCCGCCGCCGCTAGGCCAACCTGGACCCGCCTCGCCAAGAACACCTCGTCGGAGGCGCTGAGCAGCGGAACCTTGCCGATCTCTTTCAGGTACAACCTGACCGGGTCGTCCCCCCCGGAGGTTTCGAACGCGACGTCCACCCCGACGCCGCGGCTCCGGGAGGCGCGCTTGGGTTTCGGGGAACTTGGCGGGCGCCGAGGGCGAGCTACGCCGTCAGATGAGGTTCCCATGCCCACGTCCTCAGCGTCAGGAGGCTGGACGTCCGGCTCGGGGGTAACACTGCCGTCAGGGGCGTCGTCGCCAGAGAAGTCGCCGGGGACGTGTGCGTCCTCGCCGTGATATTCGATGCCTGTCGCCCTGACCCTCGCGATGACCGTGGAGATCACTTGCGGCGTGAGCTCGACGCCTTCGAGGACGCCGATCACGTCGTCGGTGTCAAGATAACCTCGTTCCTTTCCGACGAGCAGCAGGGCCACGAACTCACTCTCGGGGAACATCCCTTTCCTAGGTGAGGACGGCAGATCTTCCCACCCGGCGCCTTCCCTCCCAGCGGCGCTCACCGCACCAGCTCCGCTCGCGGTTCGCCGGGCACCTGGCGATCCTCGGAGGCCACAGAGCTCTCGGAGGTAGCTGGGTCCTCAGAGGTAGCTGGGTCCTCGGAGTCCGCTGACTCCGCGGAACGCAGCGCCTCCCGGCGCGCTACCAGCCAACCTACGAGCGCCTCGGCCGCGTCAGCTGTGACACTGGCATCCCCGGACGTGTCGGCGCGCAGGGTCTCCAAGGCCAGCTTGAGCCAGGATATGGTCGCCGGGTACGCAGCCTGGTCCTCCGGCGCGGCCCGGCGCATCTCGGCTTTGAGCGCCTTAAGCTCCCGGTCCACAGCCCGCTCCAACAAAAGCTTGACCACGTCGAGCGGTTCCGCGTCGGACTCGTCCACTCCCGCCCGCTGCAGAATCTCCGCCACCTGAGGTACCGACGCTTCTATCGCCACGTAGACGTCGGAGGAGTCCACCAGGGCACTGTAAGCCTCCAGGGCAACGCCTGGCGAGAACATGGAGGCGTCAAGCAGCCCGGCTATGTCAGCTGGCTTCTGTACGAGCAGGCGCAGAGCTTCCATCTCCGGGCCGGCGACCGTGACGAGCCTTTTGCGTACGACTGCGACCGGGCGTTCTTCGCGTGGCGCGCTCATCGTCCGTAGACGCTCCGGGGTCACCCCGCAACGGTCGGCGACGACCATGACGTACTGGTCTCGCACAAGCGGGTCGGGATGCCCTACGATCATGGACATCGCCTCCCCGGCCGCCCGGGCGCGTCCCTCCGGGTGCGACAGGTCGCTCGACGCGAACAGACGTTCGAGACGAAACCCCAGGTAAGGGGTGGCGGCGTCGACGCTCGCAAGGAGCCGTTCAGGATGCTCGCGAGCCAAGTCGGCCGGGTCGGAACCCGCGGGCATGTCGACCACGCCGATCTGCACCTCGAAGCGCGACTCCCACCCGTAGAACTTGTCGGCGGCCGCCTGGCCGGCTGCATCAGCGTCGTAGGCGAGGACCACACGCCGAGCGAAGTTCGTCAGAGCTTTGATGTGCCCGTCAGCGAGGGCAGTCCCGCAAGTAGCGACCGCCTCCTCCACCCCGGCCCGCTGAAGGCCGATCACGTCGGTGTATCCCTCGCAGACGACCACCCTTCCGCGTTCCACTATGGCCTTCTTAGCCCAGTTGAGACCGTAGAGTGTGCGGCTCTTGTCGTAGACAGCCGTGTTGGAGGTGTTTTTGTACTTAGGTCCGCGTCCGCCCGGCAGGAGCCGCCCACCAGCCCCGACCGGCTTGCCACCCGGCTCGAAGATGGGAAACAGTATCCTACCTCTGAAGAAGTCGGAGTAGCTGCCCTGCTCGTCGAGGGTCGCCAACCCGGCGTCCACCAATGCGCCGGCGGGAACACCCAACGACCGCGTGAGTTCGTTGCGGCCCTGGGGGGCCCATCCGAGACGGTATCGGCGGACCACGTCCCCGTCGTAGCCGCGTTCGCGGCGCAGGTACGCCCGGGCTGGAGCAGCGTCGGGCGACGACATGAGCCTTTCGTGATACCAGGCGATAGCCGCTTCGAGGGTCTCGTGGATCCGGCTGCGCCTGTTGCGGTCCCGGCCTCCGGCGGTCTCGTCGTAGCGCAGTGCTATGCCGGCACGCCCGGCTAGTTTCTCGACCGCGTCGGCGAACTCGAGGTGGTCCATCTCACGGACGAAGGAGATGGCGTCGCCCTTCGCTCCGCATCCGAAGCAGTAGTAGAGGCCCATCTCGGCGTTGACCGAGAACGACGGGGACTTCTCTGTGTGGAACGGGCAGAGCCCCACCCAGCGGGTACCGACCCGGCGCAAAGCCAGGTGCTCGCTCACCACGGCGACGAAGTCGGTGGCGGCTCTTACCTTGGCGATGTCCTCGTCGACTATCCCCACAGCAAGAGCCTACGACCCCGAAGCGGCCTCAGCGGTTCGCTACTACCGCTTGCGCCGCAGCCAGCCGGGCGATAGGCACCCTAAAAGGCGAGCAGGACACGTAGTCCAGCCCGACCCGGTAGAAGAAGTCGATCGACTCGGGGTCCCCCCCATGCTCGCCGCACACGCCGAGCTTGATGTCGGGACGGGTGGAGCGCCCCCGCTGCACGGCGTCGCGTACCAGCTGGCCTACACCCGCTTGGTCTATCGTCTCGAAAGGATTCCGGGCGAGCAGCCCCTCCGACAGGTAGGTGGCCATCATCCGGCCTTCTACGTCGTCGCGGGAGAAACCGAAAGTCATCTGGGTCAAGTCGTTGGTCCCGAAGCTGAAGAAGTCGGCTTCCTCTGCCATCTCGTCGGCTCGCACCGCTGCTCTTGGCGTCTCGACCATAGTGCCGATAGCGACGTCTAGCTTCTTGCGCAAACCTTTCGATGCCTCCGCTATCGCCTCCTGCACCCACGAGCGGGCGAGACCCAGTTCCTGGCGACTGACTGTCAGGGGGATCATCACCTCGACTTTCGGCTTACCTCCCGCGGCGGTCCTCTCGGCGGCTGCTTGTAGCAAAGCGCGTACTTGCATGGCGTACAAACCAGGCTTCATCACACCCAGGCGGACACCTCGAGTGCCGAGCATCGGGTTCGCCTCGTGCCATTCGCGCGCCGCTTGGAGCATGCGACGCTCCTCGTCGTCAAGGCCGACCGTGGCCTCCTTGATCTCCAGCTCCGACGTCGACGGGAGGAATTCGTGTAGCGGCGGGTCGAGCAGGCGGACCGTGACGGGAAGGCCGTCCATCGCTTCGAGGATGGCGATGAAGTCCTGTTTCTGAACCACCCTGAGCTGTTCCAAAGCGGCTGCTTCCTCGTCGGGGTCCACTGCGAGGATCATCCGCCGTACTATCGGAAGGCGGTCCTCGGCGAGGAACATGTGCTCGGTGCGGCACAACCCGATGCCCTGCGCGCCGAACTCGCGCGCTTTAGCGGCGTCGGGACCGTTGTCGGCGTTCGCGCGTACTGCCAGGTGACCTTTGCGTATCTGATCCGCCCAGGAAAGGATCGTGTCGAACTCTTCGGGGGGGCTGGCGTCTTTGAGAGGGACCTCACCAAGCGCTACCAGACCGGTGCTGCCGTCGATAGATATGAAGTCACCGGCGCCGACGGTGTGGGATCCGATCGTGAAAGTCTGCCCGCTGATCCGCACCGCTTCGGCTCCGACCACCGCCGGCTTGCCCCAACCCCGGGCGACGACTGCTGCGTGGCTAACTAGCCCGCCTCGGGTGGTAAGGACCCCCTGGGCTGCGATCATGCCGTGCACGTCCTCGGGGGACGTCTCGTTACGCACGAGGATGACCCTCTCCCCCCGGGCCGCAGCTGCCGCCGCCTCGTCAGCTTCGAACACGACTCGCCCTACGGCAGCCCCCGGGGACGCGGCGAGACCCTTGCCGAGCACGACGGCCGGTTCCTCGGCGAACTGGGGGTGCAGCACCTGATCGAGGTGGTCGGCGCTGACACGGGTGACTGCCTCCTCGCGAGAGATCTTCCAGTCCTTCTGGCGGGTCATGTCGACCGCCATGCGCAGCGCCGCCCGGCCCGTGCGCTTGCCGACCCGGGTCTGCAGCATCCACAGCTTGCCCTGCTCGATGGTGAACTCCGTGTCGCACATGTCCCGGTAGTGGGCTTCGAGGCGGGCGAAGATTTCTTTGAGCTCCTTGAAGATGTCGGGGAAGATACGTCCCAGATCGGCCAGGGGCAGCGTGTTGCGGATGCCGGCTACCACGTCCTCGCCCTGGGCGTTCACCAAGAAGTCGCCGTACTCGCCGGGCGCTCCGCTCGCCGGGTCCCTGGTGAAGCCGACCCCCGTGCCCGACGTGTTATCCCGATTGCCGAAGACCATCGTCTGGACGTTGACCGCTGTGCCGAGGTCGTGGGGTATGCGCTCACGAACCCGGTAGGCGACCGCTCGGGGTCCGTTCCAGGAGCGGAACACGGCTTCGATAGCGCCGCGCAGTTGGGCTGCGGGCTCTTGGGGGAACGGCACGCCGGTGTGTTGTTCTACCACCGCCTTGAACGTCTCGCAGAGCCCAGCCAGCGCACCGGCGGGAAGCTCTGCGTCGCTTTTTACACCAGCATCACGTTTTGCGGCTTCGAAAGGCTCGTCGAACAGCGCCCCTTCGATACCGATAACTATCCTGGCGTACATGGAGATGAAGCGCCTGTAGGAGTCATAGGCGAAGCGCTCGTCGGAGGTCTGCTCGGCGAGACCTTTGACCGACGCGTCGTTCAGACCGAGGTTCAACACGGTGTCCATCATCCCCGGCATCGAGAACTTTGCGCCGGAGCGAACGCTGACCAAGAGGGGGTCGTCTGCGTCTCCCAGCTTCTTGCGCATCGCCTTCTCGAGGCGCGCCACGTGCTTGGCGACTTCGGCGTCGAGGCCTTCGGGCCAGCCTCCCGTCATGTACGCACGGCAAGCGTCGGTGGTGATCGTAAAGCCTGGCGGTACCGGCAGCCCCAACACCGAAGTCATCTCAGCAAGGTTGGCGCCTTTGCCGCCGAGGAGGTCCTTCATCTCCATCGGGGGCTTACGGTGTTTGTGGTCGAAGGCGTAGACGAACGTCATGACCACAGTCTAAGTCCGCCCGGGACGCTCACATTCCAAGGCGGGAGCGGACCTCCTCCACGAGCCCAGCGATGGGAACCCGCACCTGCTCGGTGCTGTCACGATCCCGGATGGTCACCGCCCGGTCCTCGAGAGTGTCGAAGTCGACTGTCACGGCCAGCGGGGTGCCGATCTCATCCTGGCGGCGGTAACGGCGTCCTATCGACTGGGTCTCGTCGAAGTCGCACATGTACTGCGGGCTCAAGACGTCGAGCACCTCAGTTGCAACAGCCGAAAGCGTCTCCTTCTTGGACAGGGGAAGGACCGCTACCTGGTAGGGGGAAATCCGCGGGTGGAGGCGTAACACAGTGCGCTCTTCGCCGCCGACCTCGTCTTTGTCATAGGCGGCGAGCAGGAAGGCCATCATCGTGCGCGTCGCCCCCGCTGCCGGCTCGATCACGTGAGGCACGTAGCGGGTGTTGGTCGCCTGGTCGAAGTACTCAAGCTTTACTCCGCTCGCAGCTGTGTGCGCTTTGAGGTCGAAGTCGGTCCGGTTGGCTATGCCCTCCAGCTCGCCCCACCCCCACGGGAAGGCGAACTCGACGTCGGACGTGCCAGCGGAGTAGTGCGACAGCTCCTCTGGTTCGTGCGCTCTCAGCCTGAGCATGTCGGCGGGTATGCCCAGATCGACATACCAGGCGAGACGCTCGGCGCACCAGTGCTCAAACCATTTCGGTCCTTCCTCGGGCGGCACGAAGAATTCGAGCTCCATCTGCTCGAACTCCCGCGTACGGAACACGAAGTTGCCTGGTGTGATCTCGTTGCGGAACGACTTGCCTATCTGGGCGATGCCGAACGGCGGCCGCTTACGCGACGTCTGAAGCACGTTCAAGAAGTTGACGAAGTGCCCTTGGGCGGTCTCAGGGCGCAGGTAGGCGACGCTTCCTTCGTCCTCGACCGGCCCAGCGTGAGTCTTGAACATCAAGTTGAACGCCCTCGCCTCGGTCAGGTCACTGCTGCCGCACTTGGGGCAGCGGACCTTCCCGTCGGCCGGGTCGACCTCCAAGTGGTCGGCTCTCCAGCGCTCCTTGCAGCTCCGGCAGTCCACGAGCGGGTCCGTGAAGTTCGCGAGGTGCCCTGAAGCCTCCCAGACTTTGGGCGACGACAGGATCGCCGCGTCGAGGCCCACGACGTCGTGGCGCAGCTGCACCATGGAACGCCACCAGGCGTTCTTCACGTTGCGCAGCATGAGAACGCCGAGCGGCCCGTAGTCGTAGGTGGACCTGAACCCCCCGTAGATCTCAGCTGAGGGGAAAACGAACCCGCGCTGCTTGCACAGCCTCACTATTTCGTCCATCTCGACCGCCATAGCCGGCAAGGCTAGCTTGATCCTCCCAGCAGGTGGACCACCTTGAGCCGGCGCTCCAGGTGCGCTTCGAGGGCCGCTGTGGCCATGCCGGCTGCGGCGAACACCTCTGGACTGCCTGGAAGCGCCAGGGCCTCCGTTAGCCGGCCACCCAGCACTTGGCGCACGACCGCCAAGGTGGCGACATCCACGGGGACCCCTTGGCGGTGGGCACGGCACAGCGTTCCGCCTGCGGCGACGTCGAAGCTGACCACGTCAGGCTCCCCGCACGCCACGCAGTGCTCGACGACGGGCACGACACCCTCGGCTACTAGAAGCTTCCAGTAGAACGCTCCGACCAGCAACGCCGGCCTGTGGGGAGAATAGGCGAGGGTGCGAAGCGCTCCCGTGAGCATCTTGAACAGTCCCGGGTCCGACTCGCCTTCCCTGCCCACCTGCTCGGCGGCTTCGACCAGGGCGCCGGCATCGGTCATCCGGTCGAGGTCGCGTCGCAGCGGGGCGTACGCTTCCACGGTCTCCACCTGGTTGATGCCGTCGAGGTTGCGGCCCTCGTAGCCTAGGAGGCTGACACGGCTAGGCGGCTCGAGGCGGGCACCGAAACGGCTCTTGGTACGCCTCACCCCTTTCGCGACTGCGCGCACCTTTCCCCGCTCGGCGGTCAGCAGCACGATTATGCGATCCGCCTCGCCGAGCTTGTAGGTGCGCAGCACGACAGCCTCGTCGCGATACAGGCCCACCTTCTAGGCCTCTTGAACCTGGGAGATTCTCACGGGATCGCATCGTCGCTACCGCTGCCCGCGTTGCCGTAACGACGATCGCGTGACTGGTATTCGCGCACCGCTTCAGCGAGATCGCTCCGGCGGAAATCCGGCCAGAGGACGTCTGTGAAGACCAACTCGCTGTAGGCGAGCTCCCACAGCAAGAAGTTCGACACCCGGAACTCGCCCGACGTGCGAATCACCAGGTCAGGGTCAGGAAGCTCCGGCTGGTAAAGGTGACGGCGCACGGTCTTGTCGTCGATACGCCGGGCTGGTATCCCCTCTTCGACGATCGCCTTCACCGCGTCGACGATCTCCGCTCTGCCCCCGTAGTTGAAAGCGACGGTGAGGGTCATCTTCTTGTTGGAGGCGGTCAGCGCTGCCGCCTCGTCCATCCGTCTGACCACCCAGCGAGGCACGCGCCAGTCTCGCCGGCCGATGAACTGGATCCGAACCCCCATTTGGTGCAGGTCGTTTCGCCGGCGGGTCAGGAGCTGGTCGGCTATGACGTCGAGGAGGAAACGGACCTCCTCGTGGGGTCGGCGCCAGTTCTCCGTGGAGAACGCGTACACGGTGAAATAGGAGATTCCCAGTTCCAAGGCCCCGCAAGCGGCGTCGAAAAGGGCCTCTTCGCCTGCACGGTGTCCCTCGGTGCGCGCCAGACCCCTGCTGGTAGCCCAACGGCCGTTGCCGTCCATGACGCAGGCTACGTGGCGAGGTATACGCCGGTAGTCGATCCCGTCTGGCTGCACGCCTGTCACGGTAGCTTGCCCGGGCGTTTTGCGTCAGACTCTTGCGATGACCGATGCCGTAGCGGCCGCACTTCGCAAAGCGACTGGGGCGCTGCGTGGCGCCGAGGACCGGCCGAGCCAGCGGGACATGGCAGACGCGGTCGCTGCGGCGATATCCGGGCGTCGCCACCTGATAGTCCAGGCGGGTACCGGCACCGGCAAGAGCCTCGCCTACATGGTCCCTGCGCTCGCGCTGGGAGTCCGAGTAGTCGTCTCTACTGCCACGAAAGCCCTCCAGGATCAGCTCGCAACCCGCGACTTGCCGGCGCTCGCCGAGTCCCTCGCTGTGCCGTTCGAGTTCGCCGTGCTCAAGGGGCGCTCCAACTACGCGTGCCGTCAGCGGGTCAGGGAGCTGCGCGGCGGCGGGGACCAGCTCAGCTTGGAGCCCGCCTTGTTCGACACCAGCTCCTCCGCGCCCGGTGCTGCCTCCGCCGGGCCCGACTCCGGCCTCGGAGCTCTCGGGCGGGAAGTGAGACGCCTGGCTGCGTGGGCCGAGACCGCTGCGACGTCAGGAGACCGGGCAGAGCTCGACTTCGAACCGTCGGACCTGGCGTGGGCGCAGGTCAGCGTCACCTACCGTGACTGCCCGGGAGCTGGGCGTTGCCCGTCGGGAGGTGACTGCTTCGCAGAGAAGGCGCGTGAGGCGGCGTCGATGGCGGACGTCGTCGTGGTCAACACCCACCTCTACGTCACCTCGCTAATCTCCGAAGGCGAGTTGCTGTCAGACCACGACGTGGTCGTCTTCGACGAGGCCCACGAGCTGGAGGACATAGCTACAGCGTCGCTCGGGGTGGAGCTTGCCGGTGGGCGTTTCGCGAGCGTCGGTCGAATGTGCAGAGCTCTCCTTGACGATCCTGCTCCGGCGCTCGCTGTCGAGGACTGCGCCAAGATCTTCGCGGACGTCACCGGTGTCTGGTCGGGGCGGGCGATCCCGAGACCCCTCGACGCTGACTCAGCGGACCGCTTGACCCTGATCCGAGAGCGCTTGGCGCGTCTAAGCGCCGAGACGCGCCGCGCCGCGCGGTCGCTGAGCGTCGAGCCCGCTTCCGGTGGCGCCACCGCTCAGACCGCTTCAGGGGGATCCCCTGCGGCTACCAGCGCCCGCTTCTCCAGGGCAGAGCAAGCGCTTGGCCACCTGCAAGGCGATTTCGAAACCCTTCTCGGCGCTTCAGGCGACGACGTGGCCTGGGTGGAGGACACACCCTACGGCCCCCTCGCAAGGGTGGCGCCCCTCGACGTCGGCGCCCGTCTGAGCGAGCTTTTGTGGTCGAAGCAGGACGCGCCGACAGCGATACTAACCAGCGCCACTATCCCGCCGAGGATGGCGGAACGCGTGGGCCTGGCTGCGGGGACCTTCGACCAGCGGGACGTGGGCAGCCCTTTCGCCTACGACGAGCAAGCGCTGCTCTACTGCCCGCTGCACCTGCCTGACCCGAGGGACCCTGCCTTCGAAGGGGCGATGCACGACGAGCTGGTCGCCCTGATCCAGGCGGCACGCGGCCGCACTCTGGCCCTTTTCACCTCCTGGAGGGCCATGCGCCTGGCGGCGAGTGAAGTAGCCCGACGCGTCGAGTGGGAGGTGTTGACGCAGTCGGACCTTCCCAAACCAGCGCTCGTAGCGCGCTTCGCCGCCCGGGAGTCATCGTGTCTGTTCGCGACCATGGGCTTCTGGCAGGGTGTCGACGTGCCCGGCTCGTCGTTGTCGCTCGTGACAATCGACCGCATACCTTTCTCCCGGCCCGACGACCCACTTCTGCTAGCACGGCGGGCTAAGGCAGGCCAGGGAGCTTTCGAGCTGATAGACCTCCCAAGAGCCGCGGCGATGCTCGCTCAGGGTACTGGGCGGCTCATTCGGTCGCGTTCTGACCGGGGCGTTGTCACCGTGTTCGACACCCGCCTCGCCCGTGCGCGCTACCGCTGGGCGCTCATCGGGGCTCTGCCACCCATGAGACGCACCCGGCATCTAAAAGAGGTAGAGGACTTCTTTGCAGGCACCCGGGATGCCCCAGGGTCGGCGGGGCAAACGGCTCAGTAGCCTAGGCGTTCGAGAGCTTTGGGGCGGCTCTGCCAGTTCGGGTCGACTTTTACGACAAGTTCGATGTAAGCCCCCGGCGCAAGCTGCGCCCTTACGCGGCTGCCAACCTGCTTTAAGTTCCTTCCCCCCGTGCCTATCACGATGGGTTTCTGCGAGTCGCGCTCCACGAGGATCTCGCAGCGGATGTGCGGCCAGTCCCATTCGGTCACCTTGCACGCGATCGAGTGCGGCACCTCCTCCCTGGTAAGAAACAGAAGCTGCTCTCGCACCAGGTCGGCTACCCACACCGCCTCAGGCACATCGGTCACCATGTCGGGGGGATACAGCAGCGGACCTTCGGGCATTCGGCGGGCAATCTCTTCGACGAGAGCTGCTACGCCCGCCCCGGTCCTGGCCGACACCGGGTAGAACTCCTCGAAGTCCCCGAGCTCTTCCGCCAACCGCAGGGCTTCGAGAACTGTCCGGCGGGGAACACGGTCCACCTTGTTAAGGACACATATCGTCGTCGCCGATGTCAGTTTAGCTACGAAACGGTCTCCTACGCCCACCGGCGCCGAAGCGTCTAGGACAAGCAGGGTCAGGTCCACGCCGCCCATGCTGTCGCGAGCGGTGTCGTTGAGACGAGTTCCGAGCAGCGTCCGCGCTTTGTGTATCCCCGGGGTGTCCACGAAGACGACCTGTACTTCGGGCCTGCTTAGAACGCCTCTCACCGGGCTGCGCGTCGTTTGCGCTACCGGTGAGGTTATCGACACTTTCGTGCCGAGGATCCGGTTTAGCAGGGTCGACTTTCCGACGTTCGGCCTGCCGATCAGCGTGGCGAAACCGGATCTCATCTCCTGGCACCCGCATCGGGAGGCGATCCCGCTTTGTCTGTAGATGCGAGAGCCTCGACGCGCACGAACCCGATCCGCCGCCCGACCACCTCCTGTGCTGTCAAGGTATAGCCCTCCACGAAAGCCGCCTCGCCGTCGTGAGGGACGTGGCCCAGTGCGGAGTAGACCAAGCCTCCGAGCGTGTCCCAGTCGTCGCTTTCAGGCAGCAGGGGCTGACCGAGCGACTCGAGGAGTTCGTTCACCTCGTCGATCGGGGTTCTCGCCTCGATCACCAACGTGCCGTCTGCGAGAGTCTCCGGGAGAACAGACTCGGTGTCGTACTCGTCGGTTATCTCACCTACGAGCTCTTCTAAGAGGTCCTCCAAGGTGACCAATCCCGCAGTCCCGCCGTATTCGTCTACGACGATCGCAATATGGAATTTGCCGGCCTGCATCTCGCGCATCAGTTCGGAGACTCTCTTGCTCTCCGGTGTGAAATTGGCGGTTCGCATAATGGTAGCCACGTCGGCCTCCCCGTTACCTTCCCGCTCCGCTCGCATCAGATCTTTGACGTGCACCACACCGACGATGTCGTCTATTCCTTGCGAGAAAACGGGTATCCGGGAGAAGCCAGCCGGGATGACGACGTCGATCACGTCGGTGATCCGTGCGTAGGATTCGACGGCAACCATATCGGGACGTGGCACCATGACCTCCCTTACGACGGTGTCGCCGAAGTCGATTATCGAGTGGATCAGCGTCGCCTCTTCATGCTCGATGACGTCCTCGTGCGCCGCCTCGTCGGCTATTGCATGGAGCATCTCGTCGGAGGTGTAAGGGCCTGCCTTGATCCCTTTGCCGGGGAGGAGGCCGTTGGTTACAGCTATCAGACCCCTCGCTGTCCATCCTATCGGGGCGAAAGCGACGAGCAGCCGGATCGCCGGAGCAGCCCGCAGCGCCGCCCTTTCGGGGTGCTCTACGGCCCACGTCTTGGGCGCAAGCTCTGCGACTACGAAGACGACGATCACTTCGAACGCCGTCGCCGCTACGACGCCGAGAGCTCCGAGATAGTGCTCGGAGACCACCCCGACGAGGGTAGCTGCCACGAGAGTGCACAACTCCAAGCTGAAAAGCACGACCGGCAGCACCCTGTCGATGTTCTCCACCAGCCGTAGAAGAGTCTGAGCTCCCCGCCGGCCCTCTTCGACCAGGGAAACGGCCTTCACCTTCGACACTCTGGTGAGAGACGTCTCGGCCATCGCCAGGAAACCTGTGACGGCGATGAGCACCACGACGACTGCGAGCAAAGCCACGTCCGACCCCCCAAAGCGCGCGGAAGCGACAAGTCCTGGGGGTTTCACGGCGCACCTCCGACGCCCGGCGATTCTTGTGTCGGGCCGGCTTCCAGCCCGCCTTGGCCGGCAGGTCCGGGCTTGGCGTGGTGGCGTTCGAGCAGCACCCGCTCCTTGGCTTCCATAGCCTCCGCCTCGTCAGGATCCTCGTGGTCGTGGCCCAGAAGGTGAAGCAGGCCGTGCACCACCAGCAGTGCTATTTCGTCTTCGTAGGTGCCGGCGTGCTCAGGAGCGTTGCGGTTCGCGACCGCCGGGCATATGACCACGTCGCCGAGAAGCGACGGCATGTCGTCGATGGAGCTAGCGAAACCCGGGCCGCTGCCACCCGAATCCGGGGACCGACCACCCTCCACCGGCTCGTCGTCGATGGGGAAAGCCAGAACGTCCGTCGGTCCCTCGCGAGCCAGAAACCGGGAGTTCAGGCCCGCGATCGTAGCCTCGTCGACGAACAGCACCGAGACTTCGGTGTCACTTCGGACCCCCTCGTCGGCTAACACTGCCTCGGCGAGAGCCGCCCATCTCAGGGTCTCGACGGGGAAGTCCGATTGCTCGTCGGCCACGAACACGGATGCGGGCAACTTCGATCTCTCTCCTGTGCTCTACTTCTGTGACAGACCGGTCGGGGCTTCGACCGGCTCTACTGGGTGTTCTGCTGCGTCGTAAGCGCCGACGATGTCCGCGACGATCCGGTGGCGTACCACGTCGCGCCTGGTAAGCCTCACCCAGGCGAGCCCTTCGATGCCGGACAGTATCGTCTCCAGCCGGCCTAGACCGGATCGTCCTCCCGGCAGGTCCACCTGGGTGTCGTCGCCGGTGACTACCACCTTGGAACCGAAACCGATACGGGTGAGGAACATCTTCATCTGCTCGGGGGTGGTGTTCTGAGCCTCGTCCAAGATGATGAAACTATTGTTGAGCGTACGGCCCCTCATGTAGGCGAGGGGGGCCACCTCCACGGTGCCCGCTTCCATCAGCCGCCGCGACGTCTCGGTCCCGAGCATGTCGTAGAGGGCGTCGTAGAGCGGACGGAGGTACGGGTCCACCTTCGCCATCAGATCCCCGGGAAGGAAACCGAGCCTCTCCCCCGCTTCCACAGCCGGGCGGGTGAGGATGATCCGGTCGACCTGCTTAGCCTGGAGGGACTGCACAGCCAAGGCCACCGCTAGGTAGCTCTTCCCCGTTCCGGCGGGTCCGATCCCGAAGGTGACGATGTTGTCTTTGATCGCTTCGGCGTAGCGCTTCTGCCCGCTCGTCTTGGGACGCACGGGACGGCCCCTGGGAGACCGAAGCAGTTCCGAGGTGAGCACCTCCGAAGGCTTCTCGTTGGCCCTGACCATGTCGATCGTCCGGTGGATCATCTGAGGGTCGACGGGATGTCCCTGCTCCAAGATGAGCCTCAACTCGTCGAAGAGGCGCCCGGCAGTCTCCGCGTCGTCGCCGGCGATCGTGAACTCGTTACCCCTGGTGTGTATAGACGTGCCAGCGAAGGCCTCTTCGACTAGGCGCAGGTTTTCGTTCAAAGGGCCCACCAGACGCGGCATCAGGTGGTTGGGGATGGTTACTGTTACGGTAGTGGACACTTTGGCTTTCTGCTGATCCTAGCCAATGTCGGACTGGGCGACGGTGGATTCCCAGCCCGCAAGGGCAGGCAGGACGCGCAAGGTGGATCTCACCACGCCAAGAGTCTCAAAGCACCGGCTCAACTCCGGGAGGCCAGCCCATCTGCTGGCCTCCGATCACGTGCATGTGGAGATGGTTGACGCTGTTCAACGAGTGCTTCCCCACGTTAAAGACCAGCCGGTAGCCGTCTGATGCGATCCCTAAGGACTCCGCGCCGTTGCGCGCCGTGACGAACATCTCCGCCATGATCGCGCCGTGCCCCGGTTGCACTGAAGCAGCATTGTCTATGTGCACCTTCGGGATGACAAGGAAATGCACCGGTGCCACAGGGTTGAGGTCGAAGAATGCGTACGTGTGATCCGTCGAGACAACCTGCCGGGACGGCAGGTTCCCTGCGACAATCCGGCAGAAGAGGCATTCGTCCACGCAGTTCACACTACCCTCGTGTAGATGGCGGCCGCAGAAGATTCGTATGCGCCCGACCCGAGCGCAGTCGACGACCTGCTCCGACGCCTGGGAGCCTGGCAGGCCTCCGAGCGCGTTTCGCAGGCAGCGACCGAGCGCACCCGGTCCCGTGAGATGCTGGAGCGAGCGGCGAGCACCGGAACTTGGACCGGTCTGTTGGTCGACCTTGCGGAGAGGTCTACTGTCGTGCTCGCAGATACCGGCGGGTACCGAGTGTCTGGAAGGCTCGTAGGGGTCGCCAAGGATTTCGTCACTTTCGAGGGGACTTCGGGCAGGCCGTTACTGCTACGAATCGACGCTTTGGTTTCGATTAGCCCAATCTCAGAAAGCGACGCCCGTAGGAGGGCGCGCCCGGCCGGGGCGAGAGTAGCTCCGCTCGCTATGACCATGGCTAGCGTGTTAGACCTTCTCCGGGACGAGTCTGCGCCGGTCACCATCCGGACCGAGTCCGCGTCTGTCCACGGTGTGATCGTCGCCGTCGGGGAGGATCTAGTCAGCCTGCGACCGGAGGGCCGGGTGCGTTCAACCCACGTGCGATCGTCTGCGATCGTCTGCTGCGAGATCTTCTGACACGAGCACCCAGCCACTGCGGGGGCGCTCAGTCGACCTCTGCGTGGACGGATCCGCCCTGGCTGAAAGAGTCGTCGTGAGCAACGCGAGGCTTTGGCTCGGGGTAGAGGTGCTCCAAGGTCCCAGGCTCGATCTTCATTCTCGCGATGAAGTCCGTGATGTCTGACGCCTGAACTCTGATCACACGGCCCATCTTGTACGCGGGTAGCTGTCCCTCGTCGATGAAGCGGTACAGGGTACGCAGAGTCACGCCCAACCTGTCGCACGCTTCGCGCGTTCCAAGCCACTCGATTGCTTCCGTCATACGTCAAATGTTATCTCAGAACTGGACAAAAAGGTGGCTTCTCGATAGATTTCATATCCAGTGCGGTGGTTGCCCGCTGATGCTTCCCTTCGACGGCGATGGCCGGGACGCTCACTCGAGCGCCCCCGTCGACTCTCGCCCAGCCGCCCGTCCGGGCCGTTTCCCAGAGAACCCGCAGCGGGGGTCATCGCCCGAGGACGCACGCGCCGCCTCAACGCAAGAGCAGTACTAGGGGGCTTTTTAATCTGCGCTGCCGGGGTTGTCGCCTTCGCCTCGGTCCTTTCGGGGACGAAGCCCGCTACCCGGCAGTACGTGATAGCCAACCGCTCCATCCCTGCGGGAAGCGTCATCGAAGCTTCGGAGCTTTCGAGCGAAGCTATCTCCCTCCCCGCCAGCATCTCAGGTAACGCTTTCAGCGCAGAGGAGTCGCTGGTGGGCAGGACGCTCGCGAGCCCGATCCAACCCGGGGAGCTGATCGAGTCGTCCATGCTGGACCCGCCAGCACCGCCTGTCCGGCCTGTGAGCATCCCGGTCAACCCCGACTCGCTTCTCGGACTACTTCCCGGGGAGAAAGTCGACGTCCTTGCCGTCCCACCCCCCTCCGTAGAAGGTGCCAGCTCTGGTACTGCTGCCTCTGGGACCGCTGCCTCTGGTACCGCTGCCGGCTCGGCGCAGCCCGCCGGGGCCTTGCCGGGATCGTCGGTGCCTGCAGCCGCTTCTACAGTCGTGATGCGAGGCGCAGTTCTCCTCTCGGTCGCCAGGTCACCGTCGGGCCTGACCGGGACTACCGGGACTCTGAGCGACGTGACCCTCGGAGTGGCGAACCTGAGCGACGTCGAACTGCTGGTCGCAACGTCGCAGAGCTCCACCGTCGAGCTGGTCCTCGCTGAGCCGTCTGACGGTACCGGCCCGGGTCCGGCCGGGGGAACCAGCCAAGGTGCCGGCGGCTAAGAATGACCTCGTCGGGGAGTGAACGCTACGTCCTGCTCGGGCTTGCGCCGGCCCGCTCGCAGTGGTTCGATGCCCTCGGACAGTGGGCCATGTCAGCGACGATCCCAGCCGAGTTCGTCAAGTGCATATCGGCTGAGGAGATCCGGGCTCGGCTAGCGTCGGGAAGGTCACATTCCGCTGTGTTGGTGGACGCCTTGGCGCCCGGTTTCGACCGCGACCTAGTCGGCACCGCTGCAATGTCACAGGTGCCGGTGATAGTGGTCACCAACGGCAGGTTCCCGCATCTGTCCACCGGCGATCTCGGAGTGGCAGCCGAGCTGCGGTCCGATTTCGGCCCCTCCGATCTGCTGGACGCGCTGGAGTCCCACTGCCGGACGGTCGGGCGCGCCGACCGCCTCCCACCAGTGGCCGACGACTGGACCCAGTCGCTGTGGTTCGGGCAGCTGATAGCGGTCTGCGGCCCCGGGGGGACAGGGGCTTCCACCGTCGCTGCCGCGATCGCCCAGGGCATGGGCACCGACGCACGCTACGGCGGTCAGGTCCTGCTAGCCGACTGCGCGCTTCGAGGGGAGCAAGCCATGCTCCACAACAGCCCCCAGCTCGGCCCGGGATTGCAGGAGCTCGTCGAAAGTCACCGCCTTGGACGTCCCGATCCCGGCGAGGTGCAGGCCTTCACATTCGAGTTCCCGACGAGGGGATACCGGCTTCTGCTCGGGTTACGCCAGCCAGAAGGATGGGTGGCGTTACGGCCGAGAGCCACCGACGCTGCGATCGCAGGGCTGCGCAGAAGCTTCCAAGTCGTCGTCGCCGACGTCACCGGCGAAGTGGAGGGGGAGAAGGAATGCGGTTCAGCGGACGTCGAGGACCGAAACCATCTCGCCAGGTCGACAACCCGCCAAGCCAACGTGACCGTCGCTGTCGGCACGGCCGGTCTCAAAGGAGTTCACTCCCTAGCCGGTCTCGTCAGAAGGCTCGTGCGCTCAGGGGTGGACCAAAAGCGCATCCTGGCCGTCCTCAACCGCTCCCCCCGCCACCCGGCATCTCGGGCCAGCTCGGCGCGCGCTCTCGCCGACCTCCTTGCGGCGTCGGGTATCGAGCTTGCCCTCGCTGCTCCCCTCGCTCTCCCCGAACGCAACGTGGAGGAGGTGTTCCGCTACGGAACGTCGTTCCCAGAGGCGCTTAGCAAGCCACTGACCCGTGCCGTCGAGTCCCTCGTCAGCCGAATAGCGGACTCGGCCCCCCAGCCGACGGTTCCGCAGCGCATCGAACCTGGATCGCTCGGAACCCTCGCCGAAGGTTAGGTGCCCAAAGGCCGGCTGCGATTAAATGCGGGGAACGTCAGAACAGCCTCAGGTCGTCGCTCCTGAGGCCTCGCAGCTCGTCATAGTCGACCTCGACGCACAGAATTCCTCTCGCCCCTGCGAGCACGCGCGCCTGGGGGCGGATCCTCTGAGCGGCGAGTATTCCTCTCACCGGGCGGAGACGCCCGTCGAGGTCTAGGCGTTCCAGGTAACGGGCTAGCTGCTCGACCCCGTCGATCTCACCGCGCCGCTTTATCTCGATTGCTACCGCCCGCCCCTCTTCGTCACGGCACAGCAAGTCGACCGGCCCGATGTCGGTTGGGTACTCGCGCCTCACTAGGCGCAAGCCTTCGCCTAGCGCAGTCGGATCGGCGGCCAGTAGCTCCTGAAGATGTGCCTCCACGCCGTCTTTGAACAGACCCGGTTCGATTCCGAGATCCTCGCTGACATCCAGATGAACAGCATCGAGGTTGATGGTCAGGGTCTCACCCTTTTGGTTCGCGAACACCCAGGAGCTTCCGGCTTCGCTCATCACGCACGGAGGGGTCATCCAGTTGAGCGGCTTGTACGCCCGGTCGTCGGAGTGCACCGAGACCGATCCGTCGGCTTTGAGCATTATGAGCCTGGTTGCTGTCGGTAGGTGCGCTGACAGCCTCCCGGCGTAGTCGACGCTGCAAGTGGCTATCACAAGACGCACGGCACTCATTCTGCCCGATTGGCACCCAGCGATCCCCGTTCCTCCTCTCGGCGCGACCCGGCCCTCCGAGGCCTCGGAGCCCGAAAGCGGCGCACGCTTGAGAGGAGCGCACACTTGACAGAGCGCAGAACCCCATCCTGGAGGCTTTTCGTCCGTAGAGCTGTTGTCCGGGGGCTTTCGTGCCGATACACATTGCGATGGCTCTTGGCGTGATCGTCGAACGTTGCCCTGCCGTCGCGGCGCCGTCCGCTGGGAGCCCTGAGCCAGCGGCTCGCTTCGTCTACCCGGCGACCGCAACTTCGCCTTGGGCCTGGGGACGCCCGTTGCGGCCCGAACCGTCGAGGCCTCCTGCGGGGTCCGTCGCGTTAGCGAGTTGTCCTCCGCCGGCCCCTGACATCGACCTTAGGGGATCCCCAGCGCCACAATCCGATCCCGGCGCTAAGGCCAAGGGAACTTGGGAGCTCGTCGCTAAAGCCGCGAAGCGGACCGCTCCAGCAGTGGCCCTAGCAGCCGCTCTCGCCGGTGTCGCCGCTTTGACCTACAGCCCACCACGCGCGGCCTCGCCCCAACAAGCGTGGGCTGCAAAGGTGACGCCTCATCTCGATGCCATCGCGATCGACGTGGAACGCCTCGCTGTACCTGTCGGGACGGCTGCCCCGACTCACTCAGCCTCCGCGGATCTCAGGTCTCAACTGAAGGCCGCACGTGCGGTCGGTCAATCCCCGGTCCTGGCGTGGGGGAAGCTTTGGACCTCCGCGTTGGACGAAGCCCAGGCAGCCCTCGGCCTTCCTGTATCAGCGGACAGTGCAAAACTGGCCGACCTGACGTTCGCAGCTGACGACCTTGTCGCCCTCGGCCAGGAGATCACCGCCGGATCCTAGACACCGACATCGCCCGCGCGCGACCTCCCACGAGCCGGTTGAGTTTTAGCAGACCAGCTTCTGCGGCGCCGCTAAGGCGGTCGGTGCGGCCCTGGCACCGGGTCCCTCAGCAACGACCGCAGTCGCCGAAGACGCAACCTCGATCCGTCCCAGCCCGGGAACGCCCCGAGCGAAAATCCCGTGTGCCACTGCGCTCCCGGTGACCTGCACCCACAATCCCGAAACGGACACGTATACAGCCTGCACTGCAAGGCCAGGCGCTCCTTGCGCCGCGATGGACGAGCACACTTCCCGGTCGACGTCTCCGGCGGTCAGTTCGAGCACACCGGTTTCGTAGAAAGAGGTCTTGCTCAGGCCAGCGGCAGCCCCGTCGTTGGCGGCAGCGAGGAGCACGTCGTGAAGTTCCTCGCGCGCCCTGTAGGCAGCTGCGCTATTGATCGCCAGTGCGGCGAGGATGATCAAGATCATGAAACCGGCTGGCACCAAAGCAAGCACGCTGCCGGCCTCGACTCGGTTCCGACCCGAAGCCGCACCTAGCCGAACGCGCCGTGAAGAAGGGCGGAGAAGCTTCACGGGCAATTCGCCTGCCCTGGGAGCCCGCTTCGGTAAGGGTCCACCAGCTGCGACTGGCTCGACGTTACAGCGCTGGCGCTTCCGACGTCACCCACGAAAGGCAGCACGATCACCGGTGAAGGGTATGACACCGTGACGGTCACTCTCGCGCAGCGTCGGAGACCTCCACCGCTGAAGACGACTTTGGCGAGGCGTGGGTTCCTGCCCCAACCCGCCAAGGTCGCCTCCACAGCGCTTTGAGCCTGCGATACGGCCTGAGATGGGTTGACTGCCTCGACGTAGGTGCGAACAGCGTCGCGGGCGGCCTGCGCTGTCGCCGAGGACGTGTCGACAACCCCCCAAGCGTAAGAGACGAGGAGCGTTCCCGCCACGAACAACAGCATTCCGAACAGGAAACCTTCGAAACCCGCGACGAAGCCCTCCTCCCCTCGTTGGCGGCGCGCCTTCAACGGAACTGCTCAGTCTTGACAGTCACTGTCCGCGAGATGGCGCTCCAGCCGGGTAGCCCCGGCAGGAACTCCGGCGTCGACGCTCTGACGCGCAGAACCACGTCCTGGCTGTCGACTCGCTCCCACGCAAACACGGTGTGGGAAGCCCCGAACGACCCGAGCGACCGGCGCGCCGCCGCCTCGGCCTGTGCCACATCACCACCAAGAAGCGGTGACTGGGCCACTGTCTGAGCCGCCCTGATAGCGACCTCGGTCAGAGTCGACGTGGCGTACAGCCGTATCACGACTTGCACTGCGAACAGTAACAGAACCATGAAGATCAAAAAGCCGAATACCGTGCCAAAAATGCCGATGCCGGCGTCGCTCAAGGCTAGTTCAGCACCCCGTCGTCGTCTGGCCGATGCAGTTGACTTGAGTGTTGACATGAGCCGCAGCGTTTTGAAATGTGGCGCTGAAAGCTATCCACATCGCCACTCCCAAGAACGCCATTATCAGCACCGCGATCGCTGCAGAAATGACGCCCTCACCTCTTTCGTCTTCTCGACGGCGGAGGCGTCGGTCTTTTCGAGCGCGCCCGTTCATAGACCCTCCCTATCTCTAACAAAGCACTACCGAGCCGACCGGCACCCAACCCGGACCGACCAGCGTTTTCACTATCTAAAACCTATGATACTCGAACTACACAGATGTTATCAATAGGTAATCAAGAATGATATAACCAAGGCATTGACACAGGTCCGGCTTTGGACCGTTCAGCGGGTCCGGGTGAAGCGGTACACGGCCTCGAGAAGTTCCTTGGTCTTCTCGTTAGCGACCGCCTCATCTCCGGAGGCGAGGGCGTTGCGAACGCAGTGTTTGACGTGATCCTCGAGGATAAGTCCGGCCACGGCTTCAAGTGCCGTGGCCACCGCAGCCACCTGGGTGAGTATGTCTATGCAGTAGCGGTCCTCTGAGATCATCTTTTCGATCCCCCGAGCCTGTCCTTGGATGCGGCGCATCCGCTTGAGCAAAGCCTCTTTGTCCTTGACGTAACCGTAGGGGGGGCCATCGTGTCTGGATGCTCCAAGCGCAGCACCCGCCGACGGAGGGGTGTCGTGTCGGCTGGGAACTGTCACGCTTCGTCGACGTCCCACGGGCGAAGAGATGGGCGGGACTGCGCATCGGAGCCGTCAGCTTGTCGAAGTGGGCGGGAGCGTCGGGCTGGTTCGAACCTGCGCAGCCGTAGAGAGTTGGACACGACGAACACGCTAGAGAAGGCCATGGTCGCAGCGGCGACGATAGGGTTCACTATCCCGGCCACGGCTAGGGGTATGGCCACGACGTTGTAGCCGAAAGCCCACACCAGGTTAGCCTTAATAGTCCGCAGGGTCCTTTGAGCCAAGCGTATAGCCACACCGACCGAGCGCAGGTCCCCGGCGGCGAGGGTTACGTCAGCAGCCTCGATCGCGACGTCCGACCCGGCGCCCATCGACATGCCGAGATCGGCTTGGGCCAGTGCGGGAGCGTCGTTGACTCCGTCTCCCACCATCGCCACGACTTCTCCGTCCGCCTGCAGGCTTGCTAGCACCGCCGCCTTCTCCTCGGGCAGAACACCGGCGAAGACGGTGTCGATACCCACCTGAGCAGCGACCGCCCTGGCAGTGCGCTCGTTGTCCCCGGTCAGCATCACAGTCTTTAGACCTAGTGCCCGAAGCTCACTTATGGCCTGGCGGCTGGTCGGCTTGATCCGGTCGGCGACGGCTATAAGTCCTAGCAACCGGCCGTCCGCCGCAGCTGCTATCACCGTCGAGCCTGCTTCCTCCGACCTTGCTGCCTCGACGGCCAGGTCGTCGGGGAGCTCGATCCCCCACTCCTCGAGAAGGCTCGGCCGGCCCACCACGACAGCATGGCCGTCAACTACGGCATGCACCCCAAGGCCTGCTTGCGCCACGAAAGACCCGGCTGGGGGAAGCGAACCGAGACGGCCCCGGGCGTAGGCAGCTACAGCTCGAGCGACTGGGTGCTCGCTAGGGTCTTCTGCGGCGCCCACAAGGGCGACCAACTCGTCCTCGTCGGAGTCCGGTCCTGGGATCAGCGCCGCCACGGTCATCTTGGCTTGTGTGAGCGTGCCCGTCTTGTCGAACACAACCGTCGTTAGCCGCCTCGTCCGCTCCAGCGCTTCCGGGCCTCTTATGATAACCCCCAGCTGGGCACCTCGTCCGGTCCCGACCATCAAAGCGGTCGGTGTGGCCAGCCCCAAAGCGCACGGGCAGGCGATGACGATAACCGCTACTGCCGTAGCGAAAGCAGTTGTGACACTGACGTCACCAAATAGCAACCACCCCGCCAGGCTGAGCGCCGAGATCACAACGACGAACGGTACGAACACCGCTGAAACCCGGTCGGCAAGGCGTTGCGCCGGGGCTTTACCGGCTTGCGCTTCGGCGACCAATCTGGTTATCCGCCCAAGAGCGGTAGCGGAACCCACCCGGGTTGCCTCGACGACAAGCCTCCCCGACGTGTTCAAAGTCGCCCCCGCAACCTTGTCGCCGGGCGCTACGTCGATAGGTGTCGCCTCGCCGGTGAGCATCGACTGGTCGAGCGCCGAGCGTCCTTCTACCACGACTCCGTCCGTGGCTACTTTTTCACCGGGGCGGACCACAAAGCGGTCCCCTACCGCAAGCTCACCCACCGGGATCGTCGTCTCGGCCCCGTCTCGGAGGACCGTCGCCTCCTTGGCCCCCAGCTCGGCGAGGCTTCGTATAGCGTCCCCCGAGCGCCGCTTAGCGAGGGCTTCGAGGTACCGGCCTGTCAGGATCAAAGCGGTGATCGCCCCGGCCGTGTCGAAGTATATGGCGCTGCGTATCCCGCCGGCTACGACCACCGCCGACCAGGTCCAAGCGGACAACGTGCCGACCGACACGAGCGTGTCCATCGTCGCAACGCCGTGGCGGGCATTTACAGCGGCAGCCCTGTGGAAAGGCCACCCGGAGTATGAAACGACGACGGTGGCCAGCACCAGGGAGATCCACTTCCACCCGTCCGGCCGGCTACTCGGCGACCATGCGAATATCAACATCGGGACGCTCAATGCGATCGCAAGAGCCAGACGAACCCGGTAGTAGCGGGCGGCGTCTTGGTCGACTGCGGCCTCCGGTAAGGCCGCCTCGTAACCTGCGGCTTCCACGGCCGCGATCAGTCTCGCTATGTCGACGCTGCTCGGGTCGTAGCGGACTGCGGCGTGTTCGCTGGCGTAGTTGACGTCCGCTGACACACCGTCGAGCCGGTTGAGCTTTTTCTCTATTCTGGCTGCGCACGAGGCGCAGGTCATGCCGGTAATAGCGAGCTCGACGTAGTTACGCTCAGGCTGGGCGAGGCTGCCGGGCCGGGCGGCGACACGAGTGTCGGGCGCCATCAAGCCACCTCGTAGCCGGCCTCGTCGATGGCGTGTCGGAGCGCTTGGTCGTCGAGGTCTTCTCCTGTGACGGTCACGAGTTTCTCTGCGAGGTCGACCTGGACTTCACTCACCCCTTGGACGGCCGATACTTCGGCCGACACAGCCCGGGTGCAGTGTTCGCACGTCATGCCGGGTACCCGATAAAGCAGCTTTTCGACCATTTCGCACCTCTGCTTCGCTCGCAGGCTCTCCGATCACTATACCCACCAGGGGTATAGTGATCGCGCAGATGTTCGCCGTTTCCCCCGGTTCGGCGGAACCGCCTGTTGACTCAGAGGCGGCCCAGCTTCCAAGACATCGATGGACCCCTGATCGAACCCGAGGCGTCCACAGGGACACTCACCGTCTTGTTCGGAAGCTGCACGGATACGATTGCCAGCCGCTCTCCCCGGCTCAAGGAGCGTAGCCGCCCGTTAGCGTCCGCCCCTGCCAAAGACACGCGCGTCGTCACCTTCTCCCCCGAGCACACCAGCGCTTTCGCCCCAACCGTAGCGACTCCTTTCACCGTGTCACCCCATGGTGCGCTCACGCGCAGCACCTGTGTGCCACGAGGCAGCAGCGTCACCGTGGAGAGGCTAGCGAACGCTGTCGAACTCAGACTCTCAGCTGCATCGAGGGCTGAAGGCAAAGGAGCCGCTCCCCTCTCGCCGAGAACCGCGCCGAAGAGGTCGACTTTCTCGCCGTCGACGGTCCGGGTAGCCGAGAACACGAAGTTGCCTCCCACCTGGGGAGTCGATCCTGTCTTGATGCCGTCGATCCCGTCCCGGCCCAGCGCGTAATCGTAGTTGAACACCGTCCCGGCGAGAGGAAGCGACACCTGAGGCATCGCTACAACCTGAGCGAGCACCGGGTTCGCCATCACAGCCCGGGCAAGACGAATCATGTCCGCCGCGCTGCCGACGCTCGCCGGGTCGAGTCCGGAGACGTCAGCTAGATGGGTGTGTCTCAGGCCTAACGCCGACACCTCAGAGTTCATCGCGCTCACGAATGCGCTCAAAGATCCGCTGTTCCACTGCGCCAAGAGTTGGGCTATGTTGTCGGCGGACGGGACGAGCATCGCTTCGAGGGCCTCCAGCTCGGTCAGCTGTTCGCCTGCTTTAACTTTGACGACGGAGTCCTTGTCGGCGGCTTGCGCTGGATATTGCGACGCTATCGCCGACGTCACGGTTATCTCAGGTCCTTCCTCGCCTTCTTTAAGCGGATGGTCGTGAAGCACGACCAGGGCAGCCACGAGCTTCGCTACGCTGGCCAAAGGTACTTCGGCGTCAGCGTTGACGCTATACAAGGTGCCTACCCCGGCAGCGTAGACATCGGTCGAGACGTCGTTCACCGAGGGGAACGCCGGCGGGGCGCCTTTGACTGCAATCGTCGTGGGCAAGACGACTGTTGCCTGCGCCGGAGGGGCAGAACGAAGAAGTTGCACCGCTACAAAAGCCGCTACCAAGACGACCGCCGCCCCGAGCGCAACGACAACCAGACCCCACCTGATCCTTGGCAGCGTTCGCCTGCTGGCGCTGAATGAGCGGCGAGTAAGCCTGCGAGACCGATTTCTGAAACTCATCACCGTCATCTTCGACCATCACGCCGCCGCGTTGTTGTCGGCCGCTTGGCTACTTCGGGGGACCACAGTCCTCAGCCACAGCCGAAGGACACCCTGGGGTGACAGTGGCGGTCCCCTCAGGTGTTGGCGAAGATGCGCAGGGCGTCGAGGAAAGGCACAGCGAGCAGGATCGTCCCAGGCACGAGCGCTGCGACAGTGACCGGTATCCACACCTGCTCGGATCGACGGTCGAGGCGCGCCAGGGTGCGGGTGTGCAGATCACGTCGCACTTGGCGGGCCTCCGCAGACACCAGTCGTGCGAGGTCCGCGGAATCAGAATGTAGGCTGAGGGTACGGGCGAGCCGTTTGACGCCTTCGGAGCCCGAAAGGTCGGCCCACTCCCCCAGAGCCTGGGCCTGGGTGGATCCCTGGGCGACTCGGTTGAGAGCCCGCCTCAGGTCCTGCGCTACGCAACCACGGCCCCTCTCCGATATCCGCGCGAGGACCGAGTTCAAGGAGAACCCTGCGCTCAAAAGCATGGCCATCTGCTCTTCGACCACCGCCAACTCGAGGTCCGTGGTGGCAGCCCAGCGTTTCGCTCGTCGCTCCAAGCCCTGCTCTATAACCAAGAACACCAGTAGCGGAAGCCCTAAAGTGATAAGGATGGCGATCGACGGGTTCGGCGCAAAAGCACCCGCCGCTACCGCTGATGTGACGAGTGCTACAAGACTCAGTCCCATCTGGCGAGCACGAAATCTCCGGGCAGTCTCGCCAGAGTGGATCCTACGCAGACGTTCGTCTGGGCTGGTTACCACACCGAACACCGTCGAGATCCGGTCACCTATCTGCCCTGCCAGCGGAACGAGGACCGCGGCCAGTGACCTGTCGCGCCCGCTTTCGTCGCGCTGGTTACTGGCCGAGCCGGGATTGAAAGGCCCGAGACGTTCGCTGAGCGTCTCGCCGCCGACCCGGCGAAGCTGCGACAAAAGCAAGGCGGAGCCAGCCCAGACGAGAAGACCGACGAGCAACTCCAGCCGGCTCAAAGGGCACCTCCTGCGAAGGCTTTCATCTAAAGACCCTCGGGGGGTTGTCCACTCGCAGCAGCCGACCGGACCAGGCCCAACAACCGGCGACGGCCAACAGGGCAACTATGACGGCAACCTGCCCGCCGGCACTCGAATAGGCGGTCCTTCCTGACCCGATCGACAGGCCGGCCAGGGCCATCCCAAGAGGCACGAGCAGAACGAATTTGCGGGCGAATCGAACACCCGCCTGCTTCGAGGCGGCTTCCTTGCGGGCTTGAAGGTCGGAGATCCGGTCTTCTATGAGGTCGGCGAGGCGACGGTCCACGTCCGAACCGCCAACCTCGTGAGCCACCAGAAGCGTCTCGCAGACGGCGTCGGCGGTCGGATCAGCGAGGGCCTGTTTGAGGGCAGCGGTCGTGCCAGCGAAGTCGGTGGTGAGCAGCCACTCTCGCTCTGCGAGAGCGAACGCATGCCTCCAAGCAGGAGGGGATGTCCGACCGGCTTCGAAAAGAGCCTGCGGGACCGACTGGCCCATTGAGCCTGCCCTCATCCTGACCTCCTCGAGCAGCGCCGGCCATGCCTCCCGGGCGGCCTCCAGCCTGCCGAGGCGACGTCGGCGGTAGCTGGCCAGAGGGAACCCACCGGCGAGAACACCCGCTGCGATCGCAGGGGCCGCAGCGTCGAAGATCAGGTATCCTCCTAGCACCCCGGCAGCGCCGGCCACGCACAAGGCGCCGAGAAAGGCACCGGGCGCTACCCCCACCAGCCCGGCCTGCACCAGCCACACCTTCGAGCGCTGGGCGAGCATGGCCAGCCACGACTCGCCAGGGCTTCGCCGCTGGTCGCCTTGGACGCTGTAAGCGCTCAACACCAGGTAGGCGCCAGTGCCTGCGAGGACCGCCGCCAGGGCCGCGACGTCGGCCGGTTTCATCGCCGAGTGTCCCCGGCCAGAAGTTCCCTGACGTCGAAGTCGTGCAGTTCGAACGCCCTGGTGAGGCGTACAGGGATGTTCCCCGACCAGGTCAGCTCCCCTCCGAAGCGACCCCGCGCGAACACCGTCGTCGTGGTGAACGCGACCGTACCTTCCGACACCTGAAGGTCTTCGACCGCTAGGACCTCGCTCACACGGATTTCGCCTCCTACCCGAACGCAATGGACGACCACGTCCACAGCGTCGCTTACCAAAGCGGACAGCGCCGAGGTGGTCATCTCCGACCCGATGTCAGCCAACTGACACACGAAACGAAGACGCGATAGGGCTTGGCGGGCCGAACCCGAGTGGATGGTGGTGAAGCCCTGTACGCCTGACGACAGAGCCAGCAGGAGCGGCAGGGCTTCCCGATCACGGACTTCGCCGACTATTGCCACATCAGGTGCCATTCTTAGAAATCCTGACACCAGACGCCGCAGGTCTACCTCTTTGCGATCTGCGCGGGCAGGTCGCGTCTGCATGTGAGCGACGTTGGGTAACTCCACAGCGGTCTCGAACACTTCCTCCGCCACGACTACACGCAGCGATGGATCAACCTGCGCTACGAGGCACCCGAGCAGGGTCGTCTTACCCGATCCCGGAGCACCCGAAACCAACACTGATGCACCGGTCCTTACACACGCCGACAGGAAACCCGCCGTTTGCGAGTCAAGCATGCCGAGACCCACCAGTTCGTCCAGACTTCGGCGGAGGACCCCCGAAAATTTTCGTATGTTGACCAGCATGTGGCCGTCTCTGCCAATATCTGCGTGTACGATGTGCATTCGGGCGCCCCCGTCGAGCTGGGCGTCTTGAAGGCCCTCCGCTGGGTCCAGTTTGCGGTGCGACGCCGACGAGTCCTCGATAATCTTCGTTATCACCCGGGTGACGTGGTCGTCGTCGTGGAACACCTCGTCATGGAAACCACCGGGACCTGAACGCCGTTTGACGAAGATTGACGATGGACCGTTAATCATAATTTCCCAGACGTCGCTGTCTTCGAGGAGAGGTTCCAGGGGCCCGTACCCGACAAGGTTTCTAAGAGCCTTGTCGACCGCGCCGTCAGGATCGACGATGTCGAACGGCCGGCTGCCTTCCCTGTAGTCGCTTCTCCATCGTGCCACCTCGTCCACTAGGAGACTTCGAAGAGCTTCCTGGGCGCCCGGATCCGCCATGTCGAGGTCCGCTTCCTTGGCGCGTTCTTGCGCAGACAGCTCGATTTGGCGGAGCGGCGAAACCCATATCTGCCTGCCAGCCGGCGCCCCGAGAGTGGCCACAGCCAAATGCTACGTAAATGACAACCATGTCCGAAAGAGCCCTACCAAAATATTTCCCATTCGTTGCTTCGACCTTGACAGAAGCAGGCCTGTCACGCGAGCTCGTCGAAAGTCACCACACCACCTGGCCGTCACCGGACTGGCTGTCACGGCGGGTGGGGCGCCTGCCCCCGTCAGAGCTGCGGAGGCGCAGGAGGGTCCGCCAGTAGCCCGTCTATAAACGTCGCTATGAGCCTTTCGTTTTCGAGCTCTGTCACGACCTGCACGTGGGGCTGGCCGGGCTCATGATGCACACTCGCGAACTCGCGCCTGTCTACGATCAACATCCCCCGATTGGTCGCCGAACGCAGCTCCACATCGACCGGAGCCGCGAAGCCACCCGTCACCAGGCTCGGATCGACGGCGACGAGCGCGGCGCTCGGATCGTGCAGGGGACAGCCGGGGCGGCTGTGACGGCTCGAGTAGAACTGTAGGTAATGCTGCAGAACGTCCCAGCAAAACCTGCCTGCTGCGGTCTGGCTACCTTCGATCCTCTTCAGTTCGTCGTCGCCTATCCACGCTGACATGGTCACGTCCAAGCCCACCTGAGAAACAGGCCACGCTGATTCGAACACCAGCTTCGCGGCTTCGGGATCGTGGGCGATGTTCGCCTCCGCGTACGGGCTGATGTTACCGGGATGGTCGACGGTGCCACCCATGATCACCACCTTTTGTACCATCGACGCGATTTCGGGGTCGAGCATCAAGGCAAGAGCCAGGTTCGTGAGCGGACCGGTCGCTAGGATCGTAGCTTCGCCTGGATGTTCGCGTACCGTACTTACTATCTGCAGCGCCGCCGGAAGCCGCGACGGCTTCGTTCCCGGTGGAGCTTCGGGTGCCTTCCCGCCGAGACCGTCATCACCGTGCACCATCGCAGAAATATCGACCGGCTGAGCCAGGGGCCTGCGCGCCCCGACGGCGACGGGGACGCCCTGGCGGCCTCCGATAGCAAGGACCGACAAGGCGTTTCTCGCCGCGGCATCCGCAGTCGCGTTGCCGTGCACCGTGCCGACTGCGAGGATCTTCACGTCGGGTTGGTGGCACAGATAAAGCGCCGCCATAGCGTCATCGATACCATAGTCACCGTCGAGTATCAGCTTGCTCGCAGTCATGCGGCTCCAATCATCTCAAAAAGCATGCCAGGTTCTCTCCCCACAGGTGTGCCTCCGGTCCCACCAAAATGGGCCTGACCGAAGCGGCGCTAGCGTGGAGGCCGAGCCTAAAGCGACGGCGGCGATACCTCATAGGGTCGCGAGCACTACAGCCAAAATGCCGGCTAGGAACACACCGTCGAATGTGCCAGCGCCGCCCACAGATGCTACGGGCGCTCCAAGATTGCGGATCCTGGACAAGTTCAGTATGTCGGCGCCGATAAGCGTGCCGAGCGTGCCGCATACATAAGCCAAGGCTGCCACCGCTGGACCGTCTTGGCGTTGTGGCGTATAGAAGGCACCCGGTATCGGACTCCGAAGGCGACCACGTGGGTGACCTCCACTCGCTCCTCGTCTGGGAAGCGAGCTACCGGGATGTTGATCCGGCTGCCCCAGTACCCGAAACGATCGTTTCTGCGGTCTGGCCGACCTGAACTGCTTTGGCTCATAGCACCATGAACTCTACTTAGGGTCAGCTGGGCTGGCGCCGCAGCAGCCACGTCCACGCCGCCGAACGCCGCTTCGAACATGTCCCGGGTCGGGTTCGCGGCGCCACGGCGCCGAGATTACGGCGATGCGCCCAACACGTCACGGCGGGTCAGGTAACCGGTCGATGACTCGTGGCCCGCAGTGGTGACGGCAGCCCTCCCGACACTTGGGCCGCTGCCGCTGCGACGGCTCGGTCTACCGCCTCGGCGATCGGTAGCTCGCAGGCGAGAGCGTGGGACAGCACGCCGGCAAAAACGTCCCCCGCGCCGACCGCGCTTGTGACTTTCACCTGGCGGGCGGGAACGTGGTGGGCTCCGTCAGCGTCGACGTACACAGCCCCGTCTCCACCAAGGGTAACTATCACCTTGGGAAGCGGCCCAGACGACCGGCCTTCTTCACGAAGCCAGGACGCGACGGCCTTTGCGAGGCGCTCAACGGAGACCCCAGGTCCGTCGGTGGGATCCAGGCGCCCGGACAAGCTTTTCACGACGCCCCTTTGCGCGAGGCGTCTTGCCAATGCGACAGCTTCAGAGCGGTTGAGGATGACCACGTCGGCTCTTAGAAGCACCGTCTCCAAGGTCGCGTCGGCAGCGACGTCCAAAGGTGCTGCATTGACCACGCTAATCAGGCCCTGTGACCGGCACGCCTCCAGAGTCGCCTCGACGCTGGAGAGGGGAACTTCCAAGGAGCACAGGACCACCCGGTATAGCGCTGGGTCCACAGCCTCAGGCGGGACCGGGTTCGCCCTCGAGTTCGCCCCGGGATGGACGACAATCGTGTTCTCACCATCAGCGTCGACCGTGATCAAAGCGATACCAGTCGCTGTCTCTGCCACGACCTGCACCATCGAGCGCTCCACTCCGAGCCGGGCGACGTCCGCCAGGAGAAACTCGCCTGCCGGGTCGTCGCCAACCGCCCCGGCGAGCGACACCCTTCCCCCCGCAGAGGCTACCGCCACCGCCTGGTTTCTTCCTTTACCACCCGGGGACGACTCGTAGTCGTTCGATATGACCGTCTCTCCCGGCGTTGGCAGGGTCCGCACTCGAACCACGTAGTCGACGTTGAGCGACCCGAACACGAGTACTCCCGGCCGTGGGTCTCCCATCTCCCCATTGTTGTGCCTGCTGTAGTCCTCCGGAACCTAATCGGCAAAAAAAGCCATTGCTATTTTAGTAGCTTTCATATATTCTCCGACTTATGAAGGTCGTCTTCGGGGATGGGTGCGTGGAGAAAGTGGCTGCAAGCGCGCACGACAGAGCACGACTCCAACTAGAGGCAGCGACGCTGCGCGCGGTCGCGCACCCCGGGGTGGTGAGACTGGTCTCAGCGACGGACGGGCGCATTTGCACGCGGCGTGTCGATGGCAGGAACCTCTCAGAGGTGCCACTTCAGGCGCCGCAGGTGACAGCCGCATGGGGTGCAGCCCTGTGCACTACCGTCGGGGACCTTCACGAGATCGGATGCGTGCACACGGCTATCGCCGCAGACCATGTGATCTTGGACGGCGACGGCCACCCCGTGCTGTGCGGACTAGGGAACGCTACATGGCCGTCGGAGCCCGCTGAGCGTGCTCGGCTTGCCCAACGTGACCGTAGGGATGTGGCAGCGCTGATAGGGGACCGCCTAACCGGCGATCTCGCTAGGCGGGCACGGCCCGCCCGCGATCCCCGCTCAAGGCTCAACCCGATGCAGCGTGCAGGCGGCCTTCGCGTCGAGCGGCGACTGCGCCGCATGCTCGTCGACGGGAGCGGAGGGCGGGACGAAAGCTGGCTTCGGGACCTAGCCAGGCGACTCTCGGAGTACTCCCGGCTTTCTCAGGCAGAGTCGGCTGACCCTGCTAGGCCTGCCCGTCAACTCCAGCATAAGGCCGGCGGCGAAGCGACTGCAGGCCGCGTCGCAGCAACCGGCGGTCAAGCGCGGGGCGCCTGGCACGGTGCTTGCCGGGCCCTACAAGCCCTCAGGGCGGCGGTATTTAGGCGACGCTTCACCGCCACGGCCCTGACAGCAGCCGTGGTGATCGCGTTGGTCATTGCGGTCACTCTCCGCAGCGGGGCCAGCCCACAAGTTCCGACGTCTCCCGGCGAGCGAACCCTGACCGTCGTCGGACCTTCCGGCTCCTTGGATCTGTCTACGTGGTCGGTGGGGCAACTTTCCCTGACGGCCGGCCGGTGGACCTGCTCGAAGGTAATGCCTGCGTTGCTTGACCTGAGCAGCGGAAACATCTGGACTTTTCCCGGCTGGCCAGGCCCTGGCGGACACGATCGAGGCACCCTCGTCGGCCATGTAGTCGGCGCCGTGGCCTTGCGGAGTCTCCCAAGTGGCCATGGATGTGACACTCTTGACGCCATCACCGCTGCCGGTGCATCGGCGGTGGTGAAGCTTAGAGGTTCGCGATGAGGCTTCGGCGAGCGAACCCCGGCTTAGAGCTTGCGGGCTTAGGGTTCGCGGCCTGCCTTGCCTGGGCCCTCCTCTTCGTGGAAGGGCGGACGCCTCTAGCGTCTCCGTCCGTTGGCGACCCGGCTTCTTGGGAGAGTTGGTACGAAAAGGTGGGACCGGTCGTCGCTGTTTTCTCCGTGTCTCGCCTCGTCCTGCTCGGCGCCTTCGCCTTGTGGGGGCTAGCAGCGTTCGGGCTTGCCGCTGCTGGGCTGGGCCGACCTGGCCGGATGGTCGCTGCCGCTGCTGTCAAGACGCTCCGCGTGGTTCGCCTGCCTGGCTCCGCCACGATGATCTCTCTTGCCATAGGCCTGTCCGTCTCGGCTGCTTCGCTCGGCGCTTGCGGCGCCACCAACCAGCCGGCCTCGGCGTCCTCTCAGGCTCCGGTTCTATTCAACCCGTCCCAAGAGCCTGCCGGCACGACCGCACCGCTAGCATCTCGCTCGTCGAGAGACCTCGAAGCGCTGAGACAGCCCTCGGCACCGGCGCCGACACCAGCGGCGGTACCGACGACACGACCGGCCACTTCGACACGACCGGCCGCGGCTGGAGCTTCGACAGCCAGCGGCTTGTGGGTGGTCCGCCCAGGCGACGACCTGTGGTCCATCGCCGCCGATACCCTGCGACTTCGGTTGGGCAGTCAACCCAGCCGCCAAGAGATAGCGCTGTACTGGATGAAGGTGATCACCGCCAACACGACTACGCTGGCGCACCCGAACGACCCGAACCTGATCTACCCAGGGGAGGTAGTCATCCTGCCTGCAGGCTGACCTTCGACGGCGAGCCCGCACCCGGACACACCGACCGCTACGTACCGATCCGGGCCGCTCGGCCTGCCGAGGACCTTGGCTGCACCCCTTGCGCCGCTACGAGTCAGGATCGACCAGGCGGACGGCGACCTCGTTGGCCAGGAGACGGCCTTCCCGTGTCAGTGAGACCCTCCCAGGCGAGGCTGGTTCCACCAGGCGCGCCAGCACGGGGTCGTCCCGCCAGCCTGGCAGGCTGGCGTCGGGAACCCCACGGGAGGTACGAAGAGAGAGGAGCAGAGTCTCGGCTCTGCGCTGAGGCGGCTCGAGGGTTTCCGCTGAGGCCTCCCCGTCCCCCCCGAGCGCGACCAAAGCCGCGTAGCGCTCGGGGGTCCTGACGTTCCACCATCTACGCGAGACCCCAGAGTTTAAGTCAACGGAGTGGGAGTGGGCTGCGCAACCGACGCCGCGGTACTCTCCGCCAGACCAGTAAAGCTGGTTATGGCGGCACTCCGCGCCGGGAAGCGCCCAGTTGGAGATCTCGTACCATCTAAGGCCGAAGGCGCCGAGCAGGTCGTCCGCTAGGAGGTACTTGTCGGCCTGGTCGTCCGGGTCGGGGTGACGGCTCGGGTCCCGCGCTAGCGGGGTGCCCGCCTCGACGGTCAGGCTGTAGGCGCTCACATGGGTTGGTGGCGGGTCCAACGCCAGAACTGCCTCAACGGTACGCGCCCAGTCCGACACCGTCTCGCCCGCCCCACCGATGATCAAATCGACGTTGAACGCCCCGGCGAAACCTGCCTCTCCCGCTGCCGCAACCGCGCTCCGTACTGATCCCGGGTCGTGGCGCCGGCCTAGGGAAGCCAAGACATGAGGTCGCATCGACTGCACACCGAACGACAGCCTGTTGACGCCGGCAGCCTTATATGCGACCAGCTTCGAACGATCGACCGTCTCGGGGTTACATTCGACGGTCACCTCGGTGTGGGGACGGGTCGGGATCGACTCGAGCACGGAGCACAAAAGGTCGGCGCCGATGAGCGACGGAGTACCGCCGCCGAAGAAGACCGAAGTCGCTGGCCGGTCCTCGTATGCGAAGCGCCCCAGGACAGTCCTGCACGCCTCGACGTACCTGCCTACCAGGTGGCCCTTGTCGGTCCAGGTGGCGAAAGCGCAGTAGTCACAGCGCGAAGCGCAAAACGGTATGTGCACGTACACGCCGAAAGGCGTTTCCTCGGCCGTCGGACTAGCCGCCAATGGCGGGGGCCACCAGGCCGGCTCGCAGCGCTGCGAGCAGCACACCTGCAGCTACGGCCGCTGTCTCTGTGCGCAAGACAGCCGCCCCGAGGCCTACAGTCGCGGGCGCGTCGCAAAGCTCGTCTTCGCTCCATCCTCCCTCGGGTCCGACCAGGACGGTGCGAACCTGGCAGCTCGCACCTGGTGCTCCAGGCTGGGCGAGGGCCACTTCGGACGGTTCCGCCTCGGCGAGCAACGTCCGCCATTTGGGTACGATCTCGATGTCGGGCAGCCAGCACTGGCGGCTCTGCATCAACGCCGAACGGGCCACGCGTCTCAGACGCTCGAGATGCCTGTCGGCTCTGGAGGTGTCCCAGCGGACAACGCAGCGCGCCGAGTCGAACGCCAGGATCCGGTCGACACCGAGCTCCGTGAGCTTCTGAACGGCCCACTCGGGGCGGTCCCCTTTGACCGGAGCGAACCCCACCGTGAGCCTCGGCCGGCGCGCCTGTTGAAAGACAAGCGGCCCGTCGACGCGAACGACTCCCCGCCCCGCGTACGCGCAGCGGACGTAGCCACCCCGGCCGTCGGTGACACCGACAGGTTCTCCGGGCCGGAGCCGCAGAACCGTTTCTAGGTGATGCGCGTCCGGCCGGTCCAAAACGGGATCGGAGATGTCGCCGACGATAACATGAGCTCTCAGCCCAGCTGCTTCGCCGCCGGGCCCGTCGGCCGCTAGCGCGTCGCCGGCTACTTGAAGGCCCCCCTGAGCTTGGACATCAAACCTCCCTCGGCGTGGGCCACCGTCTCGCCTCTTATCTCCGCGAGCCGGCGGAGTAGCTCTTCCTGCTCTTTGCTCAGGTCGTCGGGAGTGTCGACGACCACCGTGACGACCAGATCGCCGCGGCCTCGCCCGCCCAGGTTCGGAACCCCACGTCCCCGCAGGCGGATCTCCTTGCCGTTCTGCGAGCCGGCTGGGATCTCTAGCTCCTCGACACCGTCGAGGGTGTCGAAGGCAACTGTCGTCCCGAGCGCCGCCTGGGTCATCGCGACGTGGACAACTGCGGCGAGCTCCGAACCGCGCCTTGCGAAAGCCGGGTTCGGACGTACTCTCAGGTGCACGTAAAGATCCCCTGGGGGACCGCCACGCAGACCGCCGGCGCCCCGGCCGGGTAGGCGTAGCGTCGCCCCGTCGTCCACTCCCGCCGGAACGTCTACTACGAAGCTCTGCTCCACCCTCCGGCGCCCCTCTCCCTTGCAGTCAGGACACGGCGAGGGTATCTCTTCCCCCGTACCTGCGCAGCGGGTGCAGGGAGCTGACGTGACCATCTGGCCGAGGATCGACTGGCGCACCTTGCGTACCTCGCCTGTGCCCCCGCACGCGCTGCAACGGATCGGAGTGGTACCCGGCCGGGCTCCGCTCCCCGAGCAAGTCGAGCAGGTCTGGGGAAGCCGCACAGTGATCTCCTGCTGCACTCCGAACACCGCGCCGGCGAAGTCGATCGTCACCGTCGCCTCCGCGTCCTCGCCTTTGCGGGGTCCCGAGCGCGACCGGCCACCTCCGCCGCCCATGCCGCCCGCCCCGAAGAAAGCGTCGAAGAGGTCCCCGAAACCCCCACCGAAACCGCCGAACGGGTCGGCTCCCCCGCCGGATCCTCTGGGCACGGAGCCGAACATGTCGTACTGACGCCGCCGCTCGGGGTCCCTTAACGTCTCGTAGGCGAGGTTCACCAGCTTGAAGCGGTCCTCCGTCGAAGGATCGCCCTGGTTCGCGTCGGGGTGCAGCTCACGGGCAAGGCGAAGGTATGCCTTCTTTATATCGTCCTCACTGGCGCCTCGAGAGACACCAAGGATTGCGTAGAAGTCTTCGGATGAAGCCGCCGGCAAGAGTTCGTTACCTTTCTTCCGAGCCTTTGCTCAGTGCCTGGCTCAGCCTTCTGCTCACTACCCCTACAGCAGCGAGCGTCTGTTCGTAGTGCATCCTGGTCGGACCCAGTATCCCCACTGTACCGGCCCGCTCGCCTTCGATGCGGTACGGGGCGACGACGATCGAGCAGTCCGCTAAGGGGACAACCCCGTGCTCCGCTCCGATAGCGACGCTGAGCCCGCTGTCTATGACGTCCTTGATGAGCGTCACCAGCACATACTGCTGCTCGAGGATGTCGAGGACGTTGCGGATGGTACCCACCGCGTCGAAGGCCACCGCTAGATGCGAGGCGCCCCCGACGAACACCTGCGGGGAGTTCGACCCTCCCTCCCCGTCACCGTAGAGCGCTCGCAGCGACGCCTTGACGACCGTCGCGACCTCGTCGGTGTCAGACCCCGCAACATGGTCATCGCCACGGCGCTGCCCGCCCGCCGCCGGGAGGTCCACACGGGCGCCGAAAGTGGATCCGACCATGAGCCCCGACAAGCGCTCGGACACCGCAGCAGCTACCCGCTCGTCGCAGCCTTCGGGCAGTTCCACCGTGCGCTTCTCTACTGCCCCGCTCGCTAGGACTACTACCAACAAAGCGACGCTCGACGAAAGGCACACCAGCTGCACCGAGCGTACGCGGGCGGGGTCTTCTGCGTCGCGAACCACTACAGCCGCATAGTCGGTGAGCCCGGCCAAGAACCTGCTCGTGTCGGCGAGCATCCTCTCCAGTTCGCCGTGCGCCGAGGCGAAGAAGCTGCGGATCTGCTCCGCGTGGGCTTCGTCGAGGTGAGCACTAGGAGCGAGGTGGTCTACGAAGAAACGGTAGCCCTTATCGGTCGGCACGCGCCCAGCGCTGGTGTGAGGTTGGACGAGGTAGCCATCGCGTTCCAAGGTGCCCATCTCGTTTCGGACCGTCGCAGCGGACACCCCCATACCGTGGGCGCGTGTCACCGAAGCCGAGCCGACCGGCTGGGCTGTCTGGATGTACTCCTCCACTACCGCCCGGAGGATCGCGGCCTTTCTCTCGTCCAACACGTTGACCTCCAACCATACCGACTGGCTCTGCCAATCGGTGGCAACTATTCCTCCAGGCGCAAGGCCTGGATGAACGCCTCTTGGGGGACTTCCACCCGGCCGATGTTCTTCATCCGCTTCTTTCCCTCCTTTTGCTTTTCGAGCAACTTGCGTTTACGGGTGATGTCACCCCCGTAGCATTTCGCAAGAACGTCCTTACGCTTGGCTTTCACCGTCTCCCGAGCTATCACCCGGCCGCCGATAGCAGCCTGGATGGGCACGTCGAACATCTGGCGCGGTATGAGCTCACGCAGCCTTTCGGTCATCTTGCGGCCGTACACGGACGCTCCCGAGCGGTGCACTATCGCCGAGAACGCGTCCACGGGCACCGCGTTCAGAAGTATGTCTATCTTGACCAGGTCAGCCTGGTCGGTCCCAGACTGCTCGTAGTCGAGGCTTGCGTAGCCCTTCGTGCGGCTTTTCAGGGCGTCAAAGAAGTCCATCACCACCTCGGCGAGAGGGATCCGGTAGACCAATTCGAGGCGCTCCGGTGAGATGTACTCCATTCGGACCATCTCCCCCCGGCGGCTCTGACAGAGATCCATCAGCGTGCCCGTGTAGTCGCTCGGAGTGAGGATCGTCGCTTGGAGGTAAGGCTCCTCGATCGATTCCAGCTTCTGAGGTTCGGGCATCTCGGAGGGACTGTGCACGACGACGGTGCTGCCGTCGGTCAGGTGAGCCAGGTACTCCACGCTCGGTGCCGTAGCGATCAACGACAGGTTGAACTCCCGCTCGAGGCGTTCCCTCACGATCTCCATGTGCAACAACCCGAGGAAACCGCAACGGAACCCGAACCCGAGCGCCCCGGAGGTCTCGGGCTCGTAGGTGACCGACGCGTCGTTCAGGCGGAGCTTCTCGAGTGCCTCTCGAAGGTTGGAGAACTCGTCGCCGTCTATCGGGTACAGCCCGCAGAAGACCATCGGCTTGGGATCTCGGTAGCCTTCCAGGGCCGCCTTGGCTGGGGCACCCGCAGACGTTACCGTCTCCCCGCTTCTGGCCTCCCCCACGTCTTTGATGCCGGCGATCAGGTATCCGACCTCCCCAGGTCCGAGCTCGCCGACCGGCTCGTTGTTCGGCGAGCGCACCCCGATCTCCTCCACGTCGTGGTTACGGCCGGCCTGCATGAACCGGACGCGATCCCCGCTCTTCAGGGTCCCGTTGACCACCCTCACTGCGCTGACAACCCCCCGGTATTGGTCGTAGTAGGAGTCGAATATGAGCGCCTGGAGCGGCGCCGACGCGTCTCCCGACGGGGGAGGGATCCGCTCGCAGATAGCGTCTAGGAGTTCTGGCACCCCCGAACCCGTCTTGGCGGAGATCCGCAGTATCTGTGACGCGGGGACGCCGAGGACCTTCTCGATCTCAGCTGCGTAACGGTCCGGGTCCGCCGCAGGCAAGTCGATCTTGTTCAACGCAGCGACGATCTCCAGATCGTTCTCCAAGGCCTGGTAGGCGTTGGCGAGAGTCTGAGCTTCGATACCCTGCGCTGCGTCGACGAGCAGGACGACACCCTCGCAGGCAGCGAGACTTCGGCTCACCTCGTAACCGAAGTCGACATGGCCCGGAGTGTCTATCAGGTGGATGGTGTGGCCTTTCCAGCTCACGCGAACGTTCTGCGCTTTGATGGTGATACCCCGCTCGCGCTCGATGTCCATCGAGTCGAGGTACTGCTCGCGCATGTCCCTGGCGTCTACAGCCCCTGTCAGCTCGAGGATGCGGTCCGAAAGCGTCGACTTGCCGTGGTCGACGTGCGCGACGACGCTCAAGTTCCTGATATTCGCGAGGTTCAATGGTCGACCATCTTCTTCGGAGCTGTAGAAGGTTTCAACGGAAAAAATTTCAAGAGAAGCGCTGTTGGCAGGCGTCCCGGCGACATATGGTTGGCGGATCGAAAACGACTACCAGCCCGCCATCACGATATCGGCTACCTACGGGGCCGCCGGCAGCGTCGTCGCTCCGCGTCTCGCCGAACGGCTCGGCCTCCGCTTCGTCGACCGGCTTCTAAGCATCGACGGCGACTCGGACCCGTCCGGGCCTGCGCACTCCGAGGAGGGCCTGGTGCGAGGCGAAGCTGAGGCGACGCCTGCCGGACGCTTTCTGAGCTACTTCGCCAGGGTCGCGACCGTGGGGACGCTCGTAGCCCCCGACCCTCTCATCGACACCGACGAAGCGATCAAGGCCCGCTCGGAGTCAGCTCTCGAAGGTATCGCCAGGGGCGAGGCCGGGCTGGTTCTCGGACGGGCCGGCGCCGTGGTGCTGGCGAGACGTCCCCGAGCTTTCCACGTCCGCCTCGACGGTCCCGTTGCGCGACGCCTCGAGATGGCGTGCACGATCGAAGGTCTCGACGAGGCCTACGTCAGGCGCCGACAAGAAGAATCCGACCGGGCCCGGACGCTGTTCGTCAAGCGCCTCTATCGGGCCGACCCGGCCAGCCCGGCCCTCTACCACATGGTTCTCGACACCACCGCCTTAGGGGTTGACGCATCAGTGGACGTTATCGCCGCAGCTGCGAGCGCTTTCTTCTCCCGCTTCCCGTCCGGCCCAGCCGGCCTGGACGCCTAAGGGTGATCACCGATCGGCTTGCCGCCTGGGTGCTATCGCAGCTGGACAACGTCAAGTCTCTGTCGGTCCTGCCCCTTTGCTGGGCCTACCAGCTGAGCGACCAGCGCGAAATCATCGACGCTGACGCTCAGCGCTGGGCCGAGATCCTCTGGGTACCTGAGGACGACCGGAGGCGAATGCTGGCCCGGCTTCTGTTCGCGTTCCCCGAGTTCAGGTGCGTTTTCTACCACCGACTCGCCTCAGGTAACTCCACCGGGGCCCTCGCAGCCCGCCTAGCCAGGCACCTGTGGCGGGGCGTGGCAGGCGTCGACTTGGGTGACACTCCGATCGGCCCGGGGCTGTTCATTTCCCACGGACAGTCAACGATCCTCTCTGCGGAGTCTATAGGCGCCAACCTGCAGGTCCACCAAGGGGTCACCGTCGGATGGGACTACCGGTCACCGGGACGACCCGTGATCGGCAACGACGTGTTCATAGGCGCGGGAGCGAAGATCCTCGGGGCGGTCAGGGTCGGCGACGGCGCCCGGATAGGCGCCAACGCTGTAGTGCTCCAAGACGTTCCGCCAGGCGCGACCGCTGTCGGAGTCCCAGCGGCGCTCCGACGCCGGACCCCCGATTGCTGATGCTAGAATGGCATCTCCGCCGGTACGGCTGGTTTGCCGGACTTTCATACGAGGTGAGCTGAACCCAAGTGGCCAACATCAAAAGCCAGATTAAGCGCAACCGTACCAACGAGGCAGCGCGCCTGCGTAACAAGGCGGCTCGCTCCGAGGTCAAGACGCGCATCAAGACTGCCGTCGCGTCCGCTGCGGCAGGCTCGGAAGGCGCAGTAGAGGATCTCCGCTTGGCCGTGAAGCGTCTGGACAAGGCCGCTGCGAGGGGGATCATCCACAAGAACCAGGCGTCAAACCGCAAATCTCGGCTTGTCAAGAGGATCAACGCCCTCAACTCCTCGGCAGACGCCTAACCTCTCCAGTCCTGCATCTCCCCACTTCAGCCTCGTCAGCCCTGGCGTTGGTTGTGTTTATCTGCGCGGCGTAACCCTATGGCCGTGGGTCGCTGTGGGCTTCGCCCGCGCCAGCCGGCACAGCCGGGCCACCAGCACCTCTAGCACGGCTTCACCGGCCCAGGAGCTCGCGCCTTTTAGGTCGGCGTCCGCGTCCGCGACCAATCCGATCGCCTCGGCTATGTTCGCTGAACCCCACTGGCGGGCGGAACGCAGAGCCTTTTTCGCCGGAAATGTGCTGCGCCCGGGTGCTATGCCCATCGCCGCGGCCGCTTCGACCTCGCTGGATATCGCCGGGCTGTCCACCCGCATCAGCCCGGCAACGTGACGGTGCAAGATCGAGATGACCACAAGAGGATGCCTGCCACCTGCCACAAGCATTCGGTGCAACATGCCCAGCGCCAACGCTGCGTCACCGGCGTCGATGGCGTCGCTGAACGCCCATGGGGTCACCGACCCTGCCTCACCAAGGTAGACCTCCACCTGCCCGGGACCGACTTTAGCTCCGGGCCCGTAAGCGGCCTCTAGGAGCTCCAGCAGGGGAACAACAGCGCTCACGTCCTCTCCCAGATGGGTCCTCACGAGGTTTTGAGCCTCCCGGTCCAAGCGGACGCTGGCTTGGCCCAGCCGCTCCGCCAGCCAGTCCCCCGCCTGGCGCGAGTCGACCGTGGTGGAGATCACGGTCCCTTTGGCTTTCGCAGCGGCGACAAGCTTTGGGGCGATCTGCCCCCCACCGCCGCCGAGCACCAGCGCCGTCGTCGGCAGGGGATCCCCCAAGTATCTAAGCAAGGGATCGACGTCTTCGGTGCTGTAGCGGCCGGCGGACCGGACGACTATCACGCGCCTCGAGACGAGCAGGGGCGGGGTCAGGCACGAGTCAGCTACAGCGGCGAGATCGACCTCGTCGCCCTCGTAATCTTCGAGAGCAAGCGAGCGGTCCTCTCCGCCCAGCAACTCCCCGATCGCCTTCTCTACGGCCTCGCCGACCAGGGTCGGGTCGTTACCTTCCACTAGGACAACTGGGATCACGGTCACGTCGCCTTGGTCAATATCGCTGGCTGGCAGGTGCCCTCGGACAATAACCGATCCTCCATGCGGCCTCATCCGAACTGGTACTGGGGTCTCCCGGGGTACTGGAGTCTCAGGGGCCTTCTAGGATCGCCCCAACGGTGTCGGCGACACGTCTCGCCGAACGCACGTCGTGCACCCTGAGGATCCGGCATCCCAGGCTCACCCCGACAGCGTGCGCTGCGATCGTAGCCTCTAGCCTTTCTGTCACTTCGAGGCCAAAGCGCACGCCGAGGAAAGTCTTGTTCGACGCAGAAAGCAGAAGCGGCCATCCGAGGCCAGCCAGGCGGTCCGAGGCGCGCAGCAGCTCCGCCGACTGGGAGGCCGTCTTACCAAGGTCGAGACCGGCATCTAAGACGATCCTGGTGTCGTCGATACCGGCCTCGCGCGCGCGTTGAGCCCGATCCACCAAGAAGTTGCTCACCTCGCCCACGAGGTCGCCGTATACGGGTTCCGGGTCGGGTATGCGAGGGCCGAGCCGGATGTGGGTCGCTACCACAGTCGCCCCGGCGGCCGCCGCCTCGGCGAGATATGCCGGGTCCGCGAAACCGCTTATGTCGTTGCCGACCACAGCTCCCGCCCGAAAGGCTTCGCGTGCGACCGAAGCCCGCCAAGTGTCCACCGACAAGGCGACGTCGAAACGCTTCCTCAAGGCGTCGACAGCGGGCACGACCCGGTCCATCTCCTCGTCTTCGCCCACGTGCGGTCCCGGCCCAGCCTTCACGCCCCCGACGTCAAGCAGGTCCGCCCCTTCAGCAACCTGCTTGTCCGCCAAGGCGAAGAAATCGTCCATCTGCCAGTAGCGGCCACGATCGTAAAAAGAGTCCGGAGTCCTGTTCAAGATGCCCATCACCAGTGCACGGCTGGACAGGTCGTGGCGCGTGGACCCGAGGTGCAAGATCATCGCCTGCGACGCTACACGCGACCTGTGGTTACGCTACCTGTGATCACCCCGGCCGAACAGCCCACCTTCGCCTAGGACTCCCAGCCCAGGAGGGTGTGGGCTGGGAGGGTGTGGGCTGGAACGTCAGAACAACCTGGCGGTCAAGGCCTTGCGGTAGGCGGCCGTTCGAGGATCTTCCGGACCGAGAATTTCGAGCAGGTCGATGAACTCCTGACGGGCGGCGGGATCACCGCGCACCTCTTCGAGCAGGGCGTCGAGCCTCGCCTCGACGCCCTCTCCGGACGTCGATTGCGCTTCTTCGACTTCACCCCCCAAGCGAGCCTCAGCCGCGATCCGCCTGGATTCAGGGGACTCTGGCAGCTTGGCGAGAAGGTGCAGCGCCTCGTCGCGGCGCGTCCTGTCGGAGCGGTCCGAGGCGAGGAGGGCCGCAAGCGCCAACAAAGCCGTCTCGTTCGCCGGCTCGAGGTCTAAAGCGTTGCGCAGCGAGGCTTCATCGCCTTGCTCGATCAGCAGATCCACCTCGCTCGGCGCCCGGGTCAGACCAGCCACCCAGGATCGAACGGCCGGCTCGGGCAGGGCACCGACGAAACTGTCGAGCACCTTGCGGTCCTTGATGGCGAAGACGGCCGGGATCGACTGCACCTGGAATGTCGCGGCCGAACGCGGGTTAGCGTCCACGTCTATCTTGACGAGTTCGACGCCGTCTGTCTCGCCTACGACCTTCTCCAATATGGGCCCTAGGACCCGGCACGGGCCGCACCACGAAGCCCAAAGGTCGACGACTACCGTCACGCTCGTCGAGCGGGCGAGAACGTCAGCTTCGAATGTGGCGTCGGTTACATCGGTGACTGTTGCCATCTCTCTCCCTACCGGCCGCCAAGGGGCGACACTTTAGATCCGATCAGTTCCGGTACCCCACTACTGTCAGGCTGGCTTCGCGCCGGAGATGCGAAGGTTCCACTTTGCGCAATAGCTTTGGGGACATGAACTCCGCTCAGAGTACCGAAATGCCGAGGGGAATCGAGGCCGAGCGGGTCAACGCATGGTTCGCGGACAATGTCCCGGCGGCCGTCCCGCCCCTTTCCTACTCTTTGGTGGCCGGAGGGCGCTCCAACCTGACCTACGTCGCTACCGACAGTCGAGGCGAGAGGTTCGTGCTTCGCCGCCCGCCGACGGGTCACCTGCTTCCCAAAGCGCACGACATGCGCAGGGAGCACCGCATCATCTCTGCTCTCAAACCCGCCGGGATACCCGTCCCTCCGGCCGTCGGGCTGTGCGAGGACTCCGAGGTCAACGGTGCACCGTTCTACGTCATGGGCTTCGTGGACGGGGTGATCGCCCGCAACGAGGACGACGTGGACGCACTCTTGGACCAAGACGCCCGAGAGAGGGTCAGCTACGCCTTGATCGACACGTTGGCTGAAATCCACATGGTGGACCCCGACGCTGTCGGGCTGGGTGACCTGGGACGCAAAGACGGCTACATCGCACGCCAGCTGAGCCGCTGGTATTCCAACTACAAGGCTGCGAACGACGGCCGTGGAGGCCGGCCTCTGGCTTCGATGGCGTCCCTTCACGACCGGCTGGCCGCTTCGATACCCAACCAGGACCGTTCCGGCATCGTCCACGGAGACTACCGTTTGGACAACTGCGTGGTATCGCCGGACGGGCAGGCAGTAAGAGCGGTCCTCGACTGGGAGCTGTGCACCCTCGGGGATCCCCTCGCCGACCTCGGCCAGCTCCTGTCGTACTGGCCCGAACCCGGCGAGCGCTCCGCCCTCGGGCACGCGGCGACCGCCATGCCAGGCTTCGCCAGCAGGAACGACCTCGTGCGCCGCTACGGCGAACGTACCGGCGTCGACCTGAGCGCTCTCGGGTTCTACGTGGCTTTCGCGTACTGGAAGCTGGCCTGCATCCTCGAAGGTGTCTACGCCCGCTATGTCGGCGGGGCGATGGGGGACGACGGTTTTGACTTCAGCTCCTACCCTGATTCGATCGCCTGGCTCGCTCAACGCTCCGAACAGTCCGCTGACGATCTGGGGATCTGAGGCCTCAGTACCCTGCAGGCGTGCTGGCCCGCCGTGGGAGCTCAAACTCGCAGCCAGCGTGACAGCCGCGGTCGACTCTACGGCCGGTTCGTGCAGGAGCCTCCGGCGACGCGAGCCCCTCCGCTTGCACCAAAATGGATGATATGAGCGACACCCGACCTCCCCTGGCCACGATAAACGCCTGGCCGTCGGTCGAGCGCCCGATCATGGTGATGTGCTTAGACGGTTGGATCGACGCTGGCGCTGCTGCGGCTGGTGCGCTCGGCGCCCTCACGGCTACGACGCAGAGCACTCTGGTGGCGACGTTCGACTCTGACCAGCTGATCGACTTTCGCGCCCGACGCCCAACCCTGCGGATCGTGAACGGAGTCGACGATCAGCTGCGCTGGCCTGAGATCACCATCCACGCGTCGGTCAACCGGACCGGACGCACCGTGCTCACGCTGTCGGGTCCCGAACCCGACATGCAGTGGCGTCGCTTCACTACCGAGGTAGTAGCCTTAGCCAGCCGCTTGGAGGTGGAGCTCGTCGTCGGCTTAGGCGCTTTCCCCGCTCCGGTCCCCCACACCCGCCCTGTGCGCCTCGTGGGCACGTCGCCCGACCCGGACCTGGCAGCGAGAGTCGGGGTCCTGCCCGCCAGCATCGAAGTGCCCTCAGGGGTTCAAGGGGCGCTGGAAGTAGCATTCGGGGAGGCTTCGATCCCCGCTGTGGGCCTGTGGGCACGAGTTCCCCACTACGTCGCTGCAATGCCCTACCCGGCCGCTTCTGCTGCGCTGCTAGAAGGCCTGGGTCGTATAGCCGAAATCGAAGTTGACTCCAAGGTACTTCGCGCCTCGGCAAGTGTCACCAACGAGCAGATAGGCCAGCTCCTCGCCGGCAGCGACGAGCACACTTCCCTCGTACGCCAGCTCGAAGAGCAAGCCGACCAGGAGCTGATGAGCGGCGCCGTCGACTTCGGGGACCTCCCCTCCGGCGACGAGCTTGCCGCCGAGCTCGAGCGGTTCCTGCGCGGCGAGACCTGAGTCGACCCGCTCACCGACCACGGGCGGCCTCTACGAGACCACGTGCTACACGACGATGTTGACGAGTCTCGGCGGGCGGGCGATCACCTTTGCTGGCTCGCGTCCGGCGAGCACCGCTCGGACCCGTTCGGAACCGAGAGCGACTTCGACGGCTTCGGTTTCGCTGAGAGCAGCAGAGACGTCGAGTTTGTCGCGAACCTTACCGTTGACCTGCACGACCATGACGGTCGTGTCGAGTTTCACCTTTGCGGGGTCAGCCGCCGGCCACGGCTGGGAGTGCAGCGGCTTCGCTTCGGGGTGCCTGATCTCCCACAACTCCGCCGTGACGTGGGGGACCATCGGGGCCAGCAACTTGAGCATGGAATCGACGGCGAAGTCGACTGTTGCGGTGCGGGCGCCTTCTGGGGCCTGGACATAACGGTAGAGGGTGTTAAGCATCTCCATGCACGCTGCGACTGCCGTGTTGTAGGACCACCGCTCGTAGTCCGAGCAGACCCGCTCGACCAGCCGGTGCACCTGGCGGTCGATCGCGGCGTCGGCTGCGGTCTCGTCTCGGTTCGCCAGGCTCGACCCGCCCAAGGACATAGTGGCTATCCTCCAGAGCCGCCCGAGAAAACGGTGGCAGCCCTCGATCATCTGGTCCGTCTGCTCGCTCCAGTCGAAGTCGTCTCCCGGGGGGCCCACGAAGAGATGGAACAGCCTTAGCGAGTCGGCACCGACGGTGTCGAAGTACTTCTCGGGCGACACGAGGTTGCCCTTGGACTTCGACATCTTCGAGCCTTCCATGGTGATCATCCCCTGGGTGAACAGCCGGGTAAAAGGCTCGCGGATCTCCGCCGGCGCCAATCCCCTATCACCCAGGGCTCTGGTGTAGAAGCGGGCGTAGAGGAGGTGAAGGATCGCGTGCTCGATACCGCCGATGTACTGATCGACGGCCATCCACTTGCGGGCAGCATCCGAGCTGACCGGGACACTAGAGTCCCAGGGGTCGCAGAATCGCAGAAAATACCATGACGAGTCCACGAAGGTGTCCATGGTGTCGGTCTCGCGTTGGGCCGGGCCCCCGCATTGGGGGCAGGTAGCTTCTAGAAACCCTCGATGGTGGCGCAGCGGCGAGTCTCCTCCCGCCAGGAACTCGACGTCGTCGGGCAAAAGGACGGGAAGCTGGTCTTCGGGAACTTTGACGATGCCATCGGTCGGGCAGTACAGCACCGGTATCGGGCAGCCCCAATAGCGTTGGCGCGACAGCAGCCAGTCACGGAGACGGTAGTTCACCTTGCGCGCACCTAGACGGTGTTCCACCAGCCAGTCAATGGCTCTCTGCTTCGCCTCGGCGGTGTCGGTCAGCCCGTCGAGCCACTCGCTGTTGATCCTTGGCCCGTCCCCCGTGTAGGCCTCCCCCTCCCACCCTGACGGCGGTGCGACGGTACGTACGACCGGCAAGCCGTAGGCGGCAGCGAAATCCCAGTCCCGCTGGTCCTCGGCCGGGACGGCCATGATCGCCCCGGTTCCGTAGGTCATAAGGACGTAGTCCGCCAGGTAGATCGGCACGCGTTTGGAGTTGAACGGGTTTATCGCATAGCCCCCGGTAAACACACCCCGCTTGTCGAGAGGCCCTTCGCTTGACTGGCGCTCGATGTCGGATTGGCCCCGGACCCGCTCGACGAAAGCTTGCACCTCTGCGCTCTGTGAGTCTGTCGTCACCGCCGCTACCAGGGGATGCTCGGGAGCGAGCACCACGAATGTCATCCCGAATGCAGTGTCGGGTCGCGTGGTGAACACCTCGATCTGCGCCCCTTCTACCCCTTCCACGCCAAGGGCAAACTGGGCTCCTTCCGAGCGACCTATCCAGTTGCGCTGCATCACCTTGACGCGCTCCGGCCAGTCCAAGCCGTCGAGCGCTTCGAGCATCTCGTCTGCGTAGGAAGTTATCCTAAAGAACCACTGCTCCAGGTCGCGTCGCGTTACTAGGTCGCCGCTTCGCTCGCAGGTACCATCGGCGAGAACCTGCTCGTTGGCAAGCACAGTCTGACAGCCCGGACACCAGTTGACCGGCGCGTTACGCCGGTAGGCCAGACCAGCATCGAAAAAACGCTGGAAGATTACCTGGTTCCATTTCATGTACTCCGGGTCGTGACTGCGCAGCTCGCGACGCCAGTCGTAGCTTGCACCAAGGCGCCGTAGACTCGATTTGAGTTCCTCGATCCGGGCGTCCGTGAAGACGCGGGGGTGGATGCCCGTCTTGATGGCGGCGTTCTCGGCGGGCAGCCCGAAGCTGTCGAAGCCGATCGGGCTCAGCACCGCATACCCCTGCATCGTGCGCTGGCGTACCAAAAGATCCCCGAAGGTATAGTTGCGGACGTGGCCTTGATGGGCCGGTCCGCTCGGGTAGGGGTACATGCACAGCACGTAGTAGGGGGGTCTCGGGTCGTCGTTGTCCACTTGGTAGGCACCCTCAGCCTCCCATCGACGCTGCCATTTCGCCTCGACGGCCTGGGGATCGTAGAGCTCTGCCATGCCAACAGGGTACTGAACCCTCCTAGTGCCCCACCGCCATGGCGGGGCTGCTAGAGTCTTAGGTGCCTTCTGGGGGCGTAGCTCAGTTGGTAGAGCGCTTGCATGGCATGCAAGAGGTTCGTGGGTTCGATTCCCATCGCCTCCACTAGTCCTGACCAGGACTTATGTTTTTGGCCGCCAGGCCGTAGCGGTATCGCTTGGAGCAACCCGCTGGGCTTCAACCGCTTAGCCAGGGCGCTAGCGGAATCGGCATGGATAACCTGTGATTCTAACTGATCATCTGCAACTCTAACTGATCATCTGCAACCGGCGGGTGGCGCTGAAGGTACTGGCGATTATGCCAATGGAATGGGCCTGTGATCTCAGCGAAGGAGCGGGACGCTCGCGAGCTCGTGGGCCAACATTGACTGATTGGTTGATCTGATCTCGGGCATGACCATGACAGCGGCCAAGGCGGTCTTGAGCGCGCCGAACGCGTCGCGGACGTCTCGCCGAGCTGTCCATGGTAGGGTTGTCGCTGCTACTAGAACGACCGGTGGCATCGGGCTGGTTTCCCCGAAACTCGCGGTGACGGCGCCGCAAGCCCACGCTTGTAGAAGCCAGTCGGCTTGTGTGAAGCCGACGTCGTCGACCCGGAACGCTTCGGCTAGCGCTTGGGCTTGCTGAGCACTGAGACACTCCGCCTGCCCGGAACGGGACCGGGCGATCCTGCGCGCTATATGGGCTGCCCGGCGACGCGATGGCGCCGCGTGCCTGCCGATAGCTGAAGGCGCGTCAGGTTCGAAGTCGAGGCCTGCCCGGGACCACACCTCGCGGACGGCGAGTTCGATCTCCTCGCCTGTCGGAGCCACCTCGATCACCTCCCCGAAAGCGCTCAGCACAGGTGGGGTGAGCGCTTCTGGGTGATCCGTTGACGCCACTACGACTACCCTGGGAATGTCAATGCGAATACTCCTCGCGGCGGGTCCCTTGCCGAGAACGATATCCAAGGTAGCGTCGACCATGGCCGAGTTCAGTATCTCTTGGCATTCATCGTCGAGGTGGTCGACGCCATCGATGAAGAGAAGATCGCCTTCCTCAACATTAGTTAGGGCAGCGGCGATGTCGCCTGGTCCCTCTATTCGGGACGCGTCGATAGTATATCTTGGAGCTGCGAGGCTCGTCGCGACGAGGTCGGCTAGCTCACCAGTCGCCTCGCCGGGCGGAACGGCGACAAGAACATTGGGGATCACTTCTCCAGCGGCGCGTGCGGCGCCGAGTCGGCGCAGCCGGGCAGCTGCTACGCCGGCAGCGGCGAGATCCGCGAACACAAGCGGCGCAACAGCGTCGCTGGTGAACTCGAGTTGGCCGCTGAAAGCAGCGAGGAGAAGCCTGAGGGGGTGATCGGGGAAAGATTCGATCCGGTCGAGGTAGACGACCTCACCTGGGACGAGTCGAGTTAGTAGGTCGACCGGGATTGAGGAGCCGTCGCCCAATGAGGCCGCTTCGATAACCCGGAGGGGCTTGGAGCGGCTCGACGCCATGAGACCCGCAAGCGCTTTGCCCTGCTGTATCGCTTTGTCGCCAGGGGCAAGATGAAGCAGGAGGTTCTCCGGGCGACGGTGATCGACCATGGCCCCAAAAGTGTCGTCGTCGGAGTTGTCGTCGAGGTCGTCGTCCGCGTAGCCCGCTGATAGAGCCATCAACTCGCTCGCCAAAGCTCCTATCGGCCTAGCAGTTCCCGAAGACTCCAGAACGAATAGCGCCACCCCCGCTCGCTCTGCCCAGTCAATAGCCCCAGTGGTATAGCCGCCAACCGAGAAGAACAGTCCAAGCTTCCCCTCCGCCCGGGCTACACCATGGAGCTGTTGGATCTCGGGGCGAGACGTCGCCGTCAGACGAGCCTTCACCTGGCCGACAGCTTCGCGTGACCTTATATCGACCCCACCATCCGAGCCGGCAGCAGTCAGCGCTGCGTCGACAAACCCAAACCGGCGCATCAGCAACGCAGCGGAATGCTCCCACTCCCGCCAGGACAGACCCTGCGCTCGCGACCCAACACCGGCCCCATCGATACTCACGACTGGGATCCTAACTTCCTTACGCTGGCCGGTCGTATCTCGCAGACTCACATGCACTAACACGCTCGCCTCTGTACTAGAGAGGACAACAGGAATCGTGGGTCAACAGCCTTGGAAGGCGAACCTCCCGAGGACGGGCACGCGTCGGCTGGGACCTATAGTCCCATACGAATTCATCCCTGGGTACCAGGTAGGCGCATTTATGCAGGTCACAGCCGGTGCGTTCGCCATCTACATTCACCCAATGACACCTTTAGTCACCGAGTTTCAGGGGTTAATTCAGGGATGGCGATCGACCTAATACACGGCGGATTGCGATCCGCTGGTCCGAGCGCACCCGCCGCCAGCGACACCCGGCCTGCGCCGTTGACGCGACCCGAGGGTGACCACCCCAGCAACCCGACGGTTCCATCCCCAAGGGCCCTTAGCTCCCGGCACGCAGCATCGACAAGAAGTCCCTCTCGTTGAGCAGCTCGATAGGCGCTCCTTCCGCCCGCAGGGCAAGCGCTGCTTCCAGCTTGTGGCTCTGGTGGTTATGCAGCAGACCATGGAACTCGCCTCCTACAACGAGAAAGTTGGTGAACTTCGAGACGGTGGTCGAGGGCTTCCCGCCTACATCTACGATGGCCTGCTGGGCGTCGTACCGGCTCATGGAGACAAGCCCACCGGTCAGGACGAGCTTTCGCCCGAAAAACGGGTGATTGGGGTCAGGGGTTGACCCCGCCGTCAGCGTCTTCGGCAGACGGTTCAACCCATGGTCGGCCAAGTCGAATAGTCCTGCCGCCAGGTGACTGGGGAAGATGCCCATCTCGTCGAGGAGCTCGGGCAGGCCGGGCGCTCCCCTCTCTCGTACCGCGACCTCGGCGATGCGAGCGCAGGCCCAGGCGTCGCTCGACGCGTCGTGGTGGTTGAGCCCGTCGATCCCTATTAGATCGGCGACGTCGGGTAGCGAGTAGCAGGCCTGGCCAGACCATGCGGGCCAACCTGTAGGTGCACGCATAGCGGAGCTCCGGCCGGGGGGTTCTGGTGTCGTCGCAGGTGTGGCGAATGACTCCCAGGTCGAACGGTGCGTAGTGAGCCACAACCAGGCGGCCCCCGATAATGTCCGTCAGCCAATCGAGGGCCTCAGGCCACTCGGGGGCGTCCTCACACATGTTTGGGGTGATCCCGTGGATCGATATGTTGATGCCGTTGAATCGGAACTCGGGGGGCCGGATCAAGAACGAACCCCGGACGACCACGACCCCGGCCTCGGAGATGGCCCACCCCACGGCGCAGAGACTGCCCAAACGCTCGTTAGCCGTCTCAAAGTCAATGGCTATGAACTCGCCGACGGCCCATTCTCGCGCTACGGGTCCACCAGCAACGCACCTGGCCCCTCGCTGGAAGCTGGCTTGGAGCGTTGCCCCTTCCTGTAGCGTCCCTGCCCTACCAACCGCATCCGGCAACTGGCTGTTCTTGCCATCTACTCCAGACGGTCCGTCGTCTGTGACCCTGCAGGGTCCAGCAAGTGGCCATAGCGGTCCAGCATCAAGGTCAAGAAGGTCTGCCCGGCCCGCCGGGTGATCTCAAGGGCGTTCGCCCCGCCCCCCTCCGAGCACCTCGACCATCGACGCTACAACCGGCTACGCTGACGCTCGTCGAGACACCTACGTTCCGCACGTGCGGTAACGCCTTCAGCGTGAATAACCGAACAGGCCGGCTCGCACGCGGCGTCTTCAAATCATCAACCGAACCCGCCACGCTACCCGACGGCCCGATCACCCTCCTACTCTCTTACGACGACGTTCTGTACCTGACACCAGCGGGCAGCCTCGAAGCCGACCGGTCCCTCGCCACCGCACGTGTGCGGCCCCGACGCCAGGAGTGTCAAATGCGGGGCTTAGATCGGAAAGGCGCACGGCGACGGCAGCCCTCGGCTCCCAACGGCCGCAGGGATACGGGCGAGCGGATGGCCGACCCAGCGGGCGGTCGTCTCAGTGGAAGAAGCTTGGTGGCGCATCTGTGCCAGGGGGACGATCGTCCCCCCTGGCTGCCGGGCGGCCACTCCTGGCATCCTCAGATCGGCGAGGTGACCCTGATGCACGCGGCGATCGATGCGGCGTGGTCGGCGACGACTCCCTGGCCGATCCTGACCAGCTCGGCTACTCGGGGATCGGTGACCTGGTAGTAGGCGAAGCGGCCCTGGCGGCGCACCGAGACCAGCCCGCAGGAGACCAGGCAGGCCAGGTGGGCAGAGACCCGCCCTTGGGAGAGCCCGGCCCGCTCCACGCACTCGTTGCCGGTCCGTTCGTCTTCGACACAGAACTCGAGCAGGTCAAGTCGGGTGGGATCGCCGAGCGCCCGGTAGAACTTCGCCATCAGCTCGCGCCCTGCCGGGTCAGCAGGCAGTGGTGGGGCTGGTGGCCGGCGACGCGAGGTGAGCGAGGTACTCATGCTGCAAAGCATGACAGCTTAGCGACATCAGTGGCAAACGACTGGGCGGCCAGCTTGATCCCCTCGGCCACAGTCAGATACGGCGCCCAGGTGTGGGCCAGTTGGTCGACGGTCATGTTGGCCTCCAACGCGTAGGTGGCGGCCAGGATGGCCTCGCCGGCGTTGGCGCCGACCCTGTGGATCCCGACCACCCGGCCCGTGCCGACCTCGGCGACGATCTTGACCACGCCGCGGGTGTCACGGTTCACGATGGCCCGAGGAACATAGCCGAGCGGCAGCACCCGGCACGTGCAGGTCAGCCCGGCCGGTCCCACCTCGGCGTCGGTGAGGCCGACCGCTGCGATGTTGGGGGTGGTGAAGGTCACCCGGGGCAGGTGGGAGTAGTCGACCCGCCGCGCCGCGTCGTCGAAGGCGTTGTCCACCACCATGGTGCCATGCGATCCGGCCACGTAGACGAACTGGGCTGCTCCGGTGACGTCCCCGGCCGCCCAGATCCTGGGGTTCGCGGTGCGCAGCTGGTCGTCCACCATCACGGCCCCGGCCGGGCCGACCTCGACACCCACCACGTCCAGACCGAGCCCGGCGGTATTCGCCCGGCGCCCGGTGGCCATCAAGATCGCCTCGGCACGAACCTCCCTGCCGTCCGCCACCGTCGCCACGATCTTCTCCCCCTCCCGGGACACCTTGGCCAGCGACGCCGATGTCCACACCTCCACCCCCTCGTCGGCGAGCACGCCTTCGATCACCTCGGAGATCTCCGGTTCCTCGCCGGCCGCCAGGCGGGGAAGGGCTTCGACGAGGGTGACGGCACTGCCCAGCCGGGCGAACATCTGACCCAGCTCCAACCCCACGTAGTTGCCCCCCACCACGATCATCGACTCGGGCAGGTGATCGAGCTCCAAGGCGGTGGTCGAGGTCAGGTAGCTGGACTCGTCCAGACCGGGGACGGGGGGAACCCACGGGGATGCCCCGGTCGCCACCAGATAGTGTGCCGCCTCGATCCGCTCTCCGTCCACCTCCAAGGCGGGGCCTTCGACGAATCGGGCCTCACCCCGGCGAACCTCCCAGCCGTACTCGGAGGCCAACTCCTCGTACTTCTCCTTTCGCAGCACGTCGACCAACTCGGCCTTGCCGGCGACCAACGTGGCCATGTCGACAGGGCCGGCAGACGTGGCGATCCCGGGAAAGACCTGTCCGGCCGCGACATGGCGAGCCTCGGCAGCGGCCAGCAGCGCCTTAGACGGGATGCAGCCCACGTTGACACAGGTCCCTCCCATGGTGGACCGCTCGATCATCACCACCGAGTGACCCCTGGCCGTCGCCGCGATAGCGGCCGCGAACCCCGCACCCCCCGAACCGATGATCGCCAAGTCGTAGGCCATGCCGTCCTCCCTCACATATCTGTCTATGCGAATGCTAGTATGAGAGGTAGACAATCGAACGTAGAAGAGACGGCATGGAGGCCGGCGAGCCGAGTTAGACGCCCTGGAGGCCCGGATGCGCGACGGGATCAACGCTGTGCTGATCTCGCCGGCGTCGACACGGCCCTCCACCTCGCCGGGCGCCTAGCCGGCAAGGAACCAGCTCGCGAAGTGCGCCGAGGCATCCAGTAGGACCGGGCGCCCCGGGTGTAAGCGAGTGCCAAGCCACGCTCGACGTGGCAAGCTTTCGTCTGCGGATGTCAGCCGCCATGGCGGCGTCGGGTTGTCGATTCGAGAATCGACCGACGTCGGGACGCGGCGCTGTTCCGACCTACCAAGACGCGGACTCAAGACTCCATCCGGGACGTCCCGGTAAATCCACTGTTCGCCTGGCGAGAGAGGCGACCACGCTACCGTCGCAGCGAGTAGCGGGCTGGGCTCCGTAACGACGAGAACCCCACTCCGAGCCCGCCGAGCGGAGCCTCAGCCGCGTACGTACAGATCCCGGTTCGCTCGCTGCCGACCTCCTGGGGGAGCACCTGGTTGTGCCCTGCCATCACCACTAGGCCGTGGGGTTGCGCGCACGAGGTGGAGCGGGCCGGCTCGGAGAGGGTCTGTGGGCGGCTGGCTGGTCCGGCGACAGGGTCATCGCGGCCATCGAGGCCCGGGGAAGACGCTTCGTCCTAGAAGTGCAGTGGCATCCGCAGGACACCCTGGACTGGGACCCGAAGCGCCACCTCCAAGGTCCCGGAGCCCCAGCGTGGAACGACTCCCAGCATGCTAAACACCTCAGGCTTTTTGAGGCGCTGGTAGCGGCTGCGGCCCAGGCGCGAACTTCCAGCTCTGCCTGCGATTGAGCCGGAGAGCCTTTTATGGCTCAGGCTTCTTGGACAGGTACCCCGAAGAAGGCCTCCGGCGCGTCAGTACCCTTCGGCGCGTTGTCGAGTCCGCAGTGGGCGATTTCAAGACGAGGGACGAAACGTTGTGCCGTATTGCATCACAGATGATGCAGATATGATGTGAGCGTGAGAACGACTGTCGATCTGCCGCCTGCCGTGCACCGGCGCGCTCGGGAGCTTGCCCAGGAGCGTCACCAGTCCCTGTCAGCCGTTGTGGCAGACCTGGCGGTGCGCGGTCTTGCGACGCTCGGTGCGCCTCTGGAGGTAATCACCGACCCGACAAGCGGCTTCCCGGTGATCTCGCTCGGGCGACGGTTTACGTCGGCAGAGGTGGCTGACGAGATCGACGACGAGTGAGCACCACCTTTCTGCTGGACCCCAACACGCTGATCGCTCTGGTGATCTCCGATCACGAGCATCACGACAGAGCTGCACAGTGGGCGGCCGGGGTCGACGAGATCGCTCTCTGCCCGATCGTAGAAGGAGCGCTGGTGCGCTTCCTTGTGCGCGTTGGCGAGACTCACACCACCGCGATAGCAACGCTGTCGGCCCTCTACGGCTCGCGACGGTGCGTCTTTTGGCCGGATTCAATCTCCTACACGGCTGCCCAACTCGGGCATGTCATTGGCTATCGTCAGGTAACTGACGCATACCTCGCAGCGCTGGCCGCCAGTCGGGGTTGTCGGCTTGCGACGTTCGATTACGCGCTCGCCAAGGTGCTTCCCAATGAGACGGAGCTCATCCGCTGAGAACCTGAGGGACCGTGTAGCCGACGCAGCGGACTGTTGGCGCTGTGAAATCCGAATTTCGACGTCGTCTGGCGCGTGCGTCCATATCACCCTCTACCTGCGACGATTAGATCCCATACGGATTCCCGCCAGCCGGCCGCTGATCGCGGCCAGCACGGAGCTTGCCGTCGCGTTGGAAGGTCCGTCCGTGATGACCCAGTTCACCCTTCGTATCTCCCGGCGATGCTCGCCCTCTCCCAGCCGGCGGCAGCAACCTGCCCCGGCCTCCCTCGGTCGGAGCGACGGCGCCCTGAGCCACCCGGCCGGCCGATGCTAGGGACGTCGCTCGCATCTCGAGTTCCGACAGGAACTTGGGTACTGACTCATCACCGGCGCCCGGATCAACATCTCGCTGGAGCCAGGCCGCCAGATCCGGCAGGACGCATCGCTGACCTCACCCTGCTGTGGTACTCGGCTACGGCCTACTATGCGCTGCTTTCGGTGCGTCGCGAGCGGAGCGGGCGAGCTCCCTCCGAGCTTGGCCACGCGAGCCAGATCGGCCGCTTGCATCCGGTCGGTCGGGACGTAGAGGAGCTGGCGGGCAACGAAACTGCTCCGGCCTGACGGGTCACCGCAGCAGGAGCGTGGCTCATGGTAGATCCCTGCGGGACATCCCGGGCTGAGACGCCGCAATCGCTCAAGTCGGCAGCGGAACGCTGCGACCGCCGGGGCTGACCAGGGCGGGGTATTGGTCTCGACTGGACACTCCCAGCTGTCAGGTTCCTACGACGGTCTCCCTCACTGACTTTGCGGTCACGCACCCGGCAGGTTCCCACGCCTGAAGACGGCACCAAGCACCCGTGCTATCCACCCTTTAAGACCGCTATTCGAGGAGGGTATTGAGCTGTTCGGACCGGAGACGGCCACCACATCTCGGACCGCGCGCTTCACGGCAACGCCGCCGCGGTCGCTGCCTCGGACGCGTCCACCGACACCTACCGTGAACGGTCCCTGGGCGATACGGCGACCCAGCGGCGTGCGGACGCGCTCGTCGCAATGGTGGCGAACGCGATCGGCGCTGACCACTTCGTCGCCAAGCGTCCGCCTTCGCGAGCCATGACCTGGCGCATCGCAAGCGGCGAGAAGGAGTGACGGTCCCCGACGCTGCCGGCCTTCGCTGGTAGCGTCGACCGAATCCGTTTGAGGACGAGAGACCCAGGTGATCAAGAACATCGGCTCGAAGCGCCGCCTGGTTCCGGTCTTGGGCGAGCTGCTTGGGCCGCCTGGTGCGGAGATTGTATCGGGTCCATGACCGCTCCCTACCACGGCTGTGCGACGCCGAGCCGGCAGGGTCCGCTGTTCTGGCTGCGTCGTCGCGGATTTTCCTGGTCAGGTCACGAACGGCGCTTACCGTTCTTCCTCGGCTGGCCCGCCCCGCCTGTCTTTGGTGAAGCCGCTTCGGACAGGGCAGCGTCACGGCGCGCCTGGGAGGTGACACTCTTAGCAGGCAGCCCTCGGCCCGCAAGGGGGCCGTGCGCTCCGTCGCAGCGGGGCGCCAAGCGCCAGTCGGGTGGCCAAGAAGCGAGCTTTCAGATGGTCACGGTGGCCAGGTCGAGCGCGGTCAGCCCCCTCTGCGACTTAAGCGCACCCCGGCGGGGATCCCGATAGGCATCCCACCCTACGGTGGGCAGACCTGCAAAGTGACGATCACCGGATCGAGCTCGGTCGCGCCGACGACCCTGTTGCACGTCGAGCGAAACGCGTGCCTGATCGTACCTGCGCCTTCGATCTTGCGACCGGACTTCTTCTACAGCGTGTCGTCGACGTCCAATATCAGCGTGCCGGCCGGGCAGAGCACAGCGCCCATGCGCGCAACGAGCGCCTCGCGAAGCGCGTTCGTCGACCAGCGCCCCGCCCACAAGAAGCGGGGTAGGCGTCGTGGGACCGCATCCCTGCGGGGTCTGCGGCACAGATCCCGCCTGTCACCGTGCGTCTCCCCGACGCCAGAACCCAGCCGGTGAGGATCGTGGAAAACCCGGAGAACCCAGGCGAGGTAAAGCAGTTTCTCGCCAAGCCTCTGATCGCCTTCCGTGCAGCCCGAGGCTGTCGCTGAGCCCCTCTCGCCGTATCGACCCCCTGTCTATAGAGTCCGCAGTAGTCTCACGCAGGCTGGGACGATTAGCCAGCCGGCAAGTCCGAAGATCCCATCGGCGCCAAAGCGCGCAAGACGCAGGCCCGGATCGTCGAGCAACTGGGCCGGACTCGCCGGGCGCTCCCTAGCTCGGTCACGGTGCGCGGCTAGCGATGCGACAAGACCAACTGCGCCGGCCACTGCGATCCCCGCCCGCACGGACCGTCGATTCAATGCACCCGCAAGCTGGACGCGAAGACAGTGAACCGACGCCGCAGCGCCGCCTTGATCAACCCAGGCTGCGGCGAGGTGGACAGCTGCGAGCGTAGCTGCGAGCACGCGCAGGGCCGAGTACCGCTTCTGTTTCAGCCCAAAGCGCTAGCGCCTCTGCCCGCGCTGTCCGCCGATCACTCCGCCGACGATGCGGTGCGGGGGTGAAGCGGTCCGCCAGGTTGGCGTAGCGTGCGCCCACCCGTAGAGTCGTGGCGTGACCCAATCCACGAACAACACCATCGAGGCCGACGTAACGACCTTCAGTGATCTCGGCAAGGAGATGTGGCATTTCCTCACCGGGAACGAAGCGGCCATTAACTACCAGTTCGTCGATATGCTCGTCGAGGTTCCTCGCGGTACTGGCTCCGACTCTCCGAGGGCGACCTGGCGGCTGAACGGCACTCTGCGCATCACCACCGAGCAGCGTTCCGCTCGCTCCTAGAGGGTGCGCTTCGAAGCCGATCTGCAAATCGAGATCGATGGCACGGTCGTCGCTGTCGGCAGCGACGACGGCACCCTCGTCGTCACTGCGTCCGACCTGAGGCCGGTGCTCGCATCTCTCCGGACTTACGGACCGATGCCGGCGAAAGCGTTGCGACGTGCCGCCGCTCAGCTCGACGCTTCGGGCGCCACGGTGCGGGTGGACACGCCGTCAGCCCGGGTGCTCACGATTGGACGCGAAGCCCGCCCCCAGCTCCTGACCCGCTTGATCGGCATCTCCCACATGCGAGTGGAGTCAATCCCGTCTGCGGTCGCTGCCATCTGCCCGAAGAAGATCGTGCTGATCGCAGCGGCGATCCTAGCCGCCGCCGGCGGACTGGCGGTCGGGCGGCTCGTCCGAAGCAGCTAAGTTAGCGACCTCAGGGGAGCGCTCGGGAAATCAGCAGCTCAGATCCAGATCAGCGGCGAACATGGTCGCTTGCACAAACCCGGCTATCGCATACTTGACGCCGCACTACGCGGCCATCGGCGGCATGGAGAGACGGATCTATGAGGAGCGTCGGCGCGTCTCGAGGCCCGAGAAGCCGTCGGCGGAGACCATTCGAAGCGAGCGGCCCTCGAGGACGGCCCACTCCTCTTCGTTCCCCTATCCTTCTTCAGGTGGTTGCGGCACTTCCTCAGCTTCGCGGACCCTGGTCGGCCGAGACCGTCAGCGACTTCCTAGCCGAGACGGTCATCCCCATGCGGATCGCTGTCGACTCTCTTTCGGGTTGGCCGCTCGTGCTGTCCGTTTGGTTCGTCGCCGACGGGATGGAACTGGTCGGAGCGATCCGACCGGACTCAATGCTCGCCCGTTGTCTCCGCCGGCGGCCGGTCTGCGGTTTCGAGGTGGCCGCAGACGTCCCTCCTTACATGGGGGTGCGTGGCCGTGCGGATGTCGACCTCGACGAGGGCGCCGGCGCCGCCATCTTGGACCGGCTCCTGGTTCGCTACACCGGGTCGCTGGACACCCCGTTGGGGAGGCGGCTGCGGACCCGCCGCGAGGACGAACTGTGCCTGCGGCTCCGGCCTTCCCTGCTGGTGAGCTGGGACTACCGCAAACGGATGTGAACCCGCCGGTTCACTGCTCGGGGCTGTGGCAGACGGCTTTGAGGTTATCCCCTTCGCGTGAAGCACCTCGACGGCGGTATCGACGGAAGCCCGGACGCCGGCCCGGTCGGGCACTGCGAGGGCCCTCCTGACGATGGCCGCATGGGACCTGGCCGCCCTGGCTTCCTCGTTTAAACCGTCGACTGGCCGGGGGGAGTTGCACCCCCGGCTCTCACAGCACCGGACGTGACACTCTCATGTCATCGGGCTCCTCTCACCTAGCCGTCAGGCAATCGCCCCGAACGCCCAGTGGGCGAATAACGTTGGAGCCCGGCGTTGCACGCCGTGTAGCCACCGCCACGCCCGGCGGACGCTGGTGCGTAGCCGCTTGAACTTCCTTTTCTGGTGCCGGGACGTGTGGATGCGGTCCACGACGGGACGGCCGAGATCTGGTCCGAGCTCGGCCAACAGAAGCACCCGATCGCCGGTGGACTCCTGCTGGTCGCCTGGAAGCCCCTGCCAACACTCCCGGAACCGGTCGAGGCACTCGACTTCCCGTGTCATCAGACTATTACTTTTTGCTCATAATGGGTCAAGACTCCTACCTGCCCGGTGCCGCTACCGGGTGATCCGCACTCCAACGCTGCAATAGCCTTTCGTTATCCGACATCGGTGCGGCCGTCGTAGTGGAGCCGGAGGGTGGACTCGCTGTTGCCCAGGATGTCGGTCACCGTGCGGTAGGACTCGCCGGCGTCGAGCATGGCCGTCGCCGCAAGATGGCGCAGATGTTGCAGCGTGAGTTCGGATGTTCCCCGAGCTGCCGCCCAACGATTACTCAAGGCGTCGGGAGCATCGGCATCGATCCGTCGCAACCAGAGGGGAAGACATACTCCGAACCCGCAGGCCCGACGCCGGTCGTCTCCCGCCGGCGTGCCGCTTGACGCCGGAGAGCATCGACAGCTGTCAGGGTATCTAAAACGACCCCTGACCTGGTGCCTTTTTGCAGACGACGGGATTCGAACCCGCGACCCCAACCTTGGCAACGTCTTAAACGCCCTCCACCGGTTCTCCTCTAGGCCTCTGAGGTGCTGTCTTGTCCGTACCCTCACCCGGTTCGAGGCCCCAGTTCTACCCTGTTTTAGATCGGTCAACTACAAGAATTCATCTACAAGAATTCATCTACAAGAATTCATCTACAAGGATTCCTCGCCAAGGAGGGCGGCGAGTTCCCGTCGAGGATAGACGTGCCGCTTGTACAACGGACCGCAGGCAGTCTCGGCCAGGCGCACTGACAACCCGAGAAGATTTGACCAGGCTCCCGGGTCGGCATGCGCCTCGGCGAGAAAGGTGAACTCGTTCATCATCCCAACCACGCTGCGATTGGATGTCTTGGCCAGCCGGATCTGTACCATCTCGGCACGCTCCGCAGCGATGAACTCCCCAGATGCGCCGTGGGCGGCCAGAACGTCGCTCAACCATTCGGGGAACCTCTCCGCCAGGGTGGCCGCCGGCGCGAGCGGCATCAACACCGGTAGCAGGGTCGCCTCGTTGACCAAGAGGCAGACCTGGGGCCGCCATAGCAGTGCGGTGGCGTACCAGTCCCCCAGCCGGGTGGTCGAAGTCTCCGATGTGTGTGACGGGATGGTCTTCACTCGGTCGCGCAGTTTTTTGGTGCCGTGCAACACCAGCACGGCCTGCTACCCGCTCACCCGATCAGCGTGACGTTCCAGCAACTCGCCGCACAGGTCGGCTTGGGCCAGTGCTCGCTGATCCGACACCGCCCGGATCCAGGCCACCGCTGTGAAACCGGCGTAGCTCCACAAGTCGTCGGTCTCCCGGTAGGCGACCTCGTCGAGCAGGTCGACCTCGACGCCGCAATGCGTTGCGGCCACGGCCATCAGCGCGTAGCGGACCTTACGATTGTCCAGGCCTCGGAACCGGCACTCGGGAAGGTAGCGGCCCACTAGCCCTTCAGCAGGCATGGGCCACTCGGTATCCACCCCTCCCAACCGGAGAGGATCGGCGGCCATACGGGTGAACACCTCTCCCAGGAAAGGGTTGTTCTTCCGGTGCGACGGCCGGATCTCATCTAGTGCGTCGAATACGTCGGCGCCCGTCTCCAGCAGCAGCCTCACGGCCTCACGGGCGTCCTCGGATGTAGAGCGACTCTTCGCGACCACGGCTCAACCCTACGCCCACTTCCGCCGGCCCCCGCAGCGATCCTGACGCCGGGGGCTCCACCCGCACCGGCGCACCGCCGAAGATATTCTGCGTGCCTTGACATCATCAAGCATGGATAGGGTTGAGAATATATAACACCGAGTATGTGCTGGCTCCGGCGACGGCCGAGCAGGCGCCCGGCACGGACACATCATCCTGCTCTGCAGCCCCGGCGCCGCCCCGAATCCGTTACTGGAGCAAGCAGCCGGGCCACGCCCGAAAGGGGGATCCACCACTTCGACGCCAATGTAGCCATGTTGGCGTACTTGGCGCTAAATTTACCGGTATGAGCACTGACGTTACCGAACTGTCCGTCAGCCAAGCCAGGGACAAGTTCTCTGACGCCGTCAACCGGGCCGCCTTTGGTGGCGAGGTCACCTACATCACCCGAGGCCGGGGACACCAGCGTGCCGCCGCCATCGTGCCTGCCGAGCTGGTCGAGCGCTACGAGGCCATGGTCGACGCCGAAGACGGACGCATCGCCACCGAGAGGCTCGCCGACCTGGACGCCGGGCGGACCACAGCGCTGCCTGCCGATGAGGTGGTCCGGGCCCTCGGGTTGTGAGCGGCGCCCCTGGCACGTACACGATCAACTACGACCCGAAGGCGCTCAAGGAGCTGGCCAAGCTCGACAAAGTCCTAGCGCGGCGCATCCTACGAGCTGTTGACGCGCTGGCCGACGACCCACGGCCTAGTGGCTCGCGTGCCCTGGTCGGCTTCCCCGATTTGCTCCGGCTCCGGGTCGGGGCCTACCACGTGATCTATACGATCAGAAGCGACAAGGTCTTGGTCGTGATGCTCCGGGTTGGCCACCGCAGCGAGGCATACCTAACACTGTGAGCTGCCTCGGACCTCTACGGCCCGACACGAGGAGGCGGCGGCGGCGATCGCTGAGGCGATCTGGCGCTGTTGGCGCTATATTGGCGCTGTGCCCAGTGTGCAGGTAAAAGACGTCCCGTCCGAGACTCATGCGGTGCTCCGCCAGCGAGCCGCCGCCGCCCGCCAGTCACTCCAGGAGTACCTGCGTCAGCGACTGATCGAAGAGGCGGCCACGCCTACAGTGGAGGAGGTCCTAGAGCGAGCAGGCGGTCGGGCCGGGGGGTCAGTTCCTTTCGCCGAGGCGGTCGCGGCCCTGCGGGAGGACCGTGATCGTCGTTGACGCCAGCGTGCTCGCTCCCGCTCTCGGCGACGACGGCGACGATGGCAACCGGGCCCGGCAACGGCTCTCGCACGAAACCCTGGCCGCGCCCGAACTGATCGACCTCGAGGTGTCGTCCGTGCTGAGACGGCTGTCCCTTGGAGGCCGGATACCGCCACGACGCGCCGAGCTTGCGATGTCCGACCTCGTAGCCCTGCCGCTGCGTCGCGTCTCGCACCGCGCGTTGCTTCCGCGATGCTGGAGCCTTCGGGAGAACCTCACCATCTACGACGCGTCATACGTGGCCCTAGCAGAGCAGCTCGACACGGTCCTGGTGACCGCTGACGTCCGACTGTCCAAAGCGCCCGGCCTTCGATGCGTGGTCGAGGTAATGACACCCACACCACAGCTACCTCGCACATCGCCGTAAGACGATCCCGCTGCAGGACGGACCTGAGTGGCTTCGCCACGCTCAGCGTCGTCGCCGTAGAGGGTTCGCTGATCGGGCACAGAGTGAGTGAGCAGCCGATGGACTCCCGTCCGAGTTACATGTAACCTGGAGGGTATGGCTGACCAGGAGACCTCTACCGTTCGTCAGCGGGTAGCAGACCACCGCGCCCGTCTCCGTCGCCAGGGACTGCGGCCGGTGCAGATATGGGTCCCTGATGTCCGCACTCCGGGGTTTGCCGCCGAGGCGCACCGCCAATCGGCGCTGGCCGCCTCCAGCCCGCACGCGGCCGGAGACCAGGCCTTCGTCGATGCCATCTCTTGGTTTGGTGACGAGGGCGACGACGAGGAGTGAAGCGCGGTGAGTTGTGGACCGCAGCGGCCGGCAAGCACTACGCCACCAAAGCGCGCCCTGTGCTCGTGGTGCAGGACTACCGCTTCGACGCCACCGACTCGATCACCATTTGTCCCCTGACCACGGACCCCACTGAGATCCCCCTGCTACGGATCCCGCTGACCGGGGGGAGCGATACCGGGCTGGCCCAGCCCAGCAGCATCATGGTCGACAAACTCACGACGATGCCCCGATCCAAGATGGGTGAGCGCATCGGAGCCGTGTCCGACACCGACATGCTGTCGCTCTCGCGCTCCTTGGTCGTGTTCCTCGGGCTCGCCTGACGCGCCGGTGCCCGCAAGTCCATCCCTTTGCGGTGGCGGCAAGTGAGCGTTGGTGGGCGGTTGCGACTGCAGCCGGCGCCGGAGGCCTGCTCTGGGCTGGCCGACTCTAGGCAGGGCACCGAGCCCCACGATCGAGAGCCCTGCCCCGAAGGGATCGGAGCGCCGGGCGGCAGGATCCGACGATTCGGGGATCAAGAACGCGATGGACACCACGCCGACTAGACTTGTCTTTTGCGCCCGAACCGGTCGCCCAGCCTCCCGGCGGTGATCTCGTGGCCCGCGAAGACGACGGTGTAGGCGTCCACGATCCACTGGACCTGGCTGGAGGAAGCGCTCAGGTCCCGCGCCAGCGGCAGCTGGGCGACGTTCAAGATGGTGTTGTCCAGGCTGACCACGAGCAGGCTGATGCACAGGCCGGCCGGCACAGCCCACCTCTCCCGGTGCATTCGGTTCTCGTCTATCGCCTTGCCTTCGTACGGTTGGGTTTGTCCCTGTCGTTCCCCGACAGAGGCGACCGGCTCTTTATTTACGATGCGGATCCGACCCGTCTAGGAAATAACTTCAGGGAACCACGGCGGCCGCCGCAAACAAATCCCCCGGCTCGGCATGTGGCACCATGGCCATCGTGCCCGACCCGACCCCCGCCTTCGCAACGGATCTCGCCACCGGCGGCTACTACGAGCAGCGGGCCGCAGAGTACGACGAGTGGTACCTGGGGCAGGGTCGTTTCGCCAGGCGGGACCGGCCCGGATGGGACCGGGCGGTCGAGGACCTGGTGGCTCTGGTGCGCCGCCTCAGTCCCGCACGCACGCTCGATGTCGCCTGCGGAACCGGGTTCTTGACCCGACACCTGCGGGGCTTCGTGGTCGGCGTTGACCAGAGCCGCTCGATGGTCGCGCTGGCGCAGTCCCGCCTACCAGACGGCGTGGCCGTCGTCGGCGACGCCCTCGACCTGAGGTTCGCAAAAGGCGCCTTCGACCGCGTGTTCACTGCGCACTTCTACGGGCACTTGCCGCCAGTGGAAGCGCTACCTCTCGGGTGCCACGCTCGCCGAGGAGGTCGGTTGCGAGGTGCTGCTCGACGGCGACTGGTTCGACGCTGCACGCACTTCGTGGTGACCTCCTTGTGACCCGCGCTGATGCCCAGTGATGCCGTAACCCCGCGGCAATCGTCGAACCAGTCGGCGTCGTGGCCTCGCCCCCGACCGCGAGCGCCAGCAACGCTTCGGACGCAACGAGGACCCGGGCGGTTGCCGAGACATGCCCTCAGGCTCCCGATCATCTCGCACGAGGCAATTCTGACGGTCCCCCCCGTGGCGGGATCTGGCACGCCGGGAGCGGAGCGGATAGATTCCTTTTCCACCGGCAACATCCCTCGTGGACCTCGCACAGCCGGCCACGACGGCTGCTAGCACCGCGAGCCCGGGCTACTACCTCGCCCTCGGCGACTCGGTGGCGTTCGGGTACCGACCGAGCCAGGTCACGACGAACGCCCAATATGAGAACGCCGACAACTTCGCCGCCTACCCGAACGACGTGGCCGCCGCCGAGAACCTGGTCCTAGTGAACGCCTCCTGCCCCGGGGAGACCACATCTTCGATGCTCTCTGCGACCGCCCAGTCCAACGGATGCGAGAACAGCTATGACCCCAACGCGTCGACGAATCCCGTGCCAGGGGGGTACCGGACGTTATTCCCGCTCCACGCCTCCTACACGGGGTCTCAGATCGCCTTCGCCGAGCAGTTCTTGAAGGCCCACCCGACGACCCGGCTCATCACCCTCGACATCGGGGCAAACGACGCCTTCATCTGCGAGGCGGACCCGGAGAGGGACGACTGCACGACGCAATCTGCCCTCACCGAGGTCGCGACCCAGGTCGAGACCAACCTCGCCCAGATCTACCAGGACCTGCGCGGGACCGGGTACACCGGCCCGATCGTGACCCTCGACTACTACTCCACCGACTACGCCAGCACGACGGGGACCGCGGGCACCGAGTTCCTGAACAACGCCATCAACGCGGCTAGCACGTCGGTCAGCCCCCCGGTGATCACCGCAAATGGGTACGCGGCGTTCCAGGCACCGTCCGCCGCCTACGGCGGGAACACGTGCGCGGCGGGGCTGCTCGTGAAGCTGCCCAACGGCACGTGCAACGTCCATCCGACCCTCGCCGGCCACCGGCTCCTCGCCCAGGCAATCGAGCAGGCGCTCACATCGGCGAAGATCTCGGTGGCCAACCCGCCCGGCTACCGGACGGCTGCCGCCGACGGGGGCATGTTCACCTTCGGGGGGAGTGCCTTCGACGGATCGGGCGTGGGGTCCAGCGCCGCAGCCACCTCCACGGTGGTGGGCGTCGCCGAGGTGCCCGGAGGCGGAGGGTACTGGATGGTGACGGCGGCGGGCACCGTGCTCGCGTTCGGCCACGCCGAGACCTTGCCCACCCTTCCCGCCAGCGCGTTCGGGTCTCCGGTGGTCGGCATCGCCGCCACCCCCGACGGCGCCGGCTACTGGGAGGTCGCAGCCGACGGTGGGATCTTCTCCTTCGGAGACGCCGGCTTCTACGGTTCGATGGGCGGCCAGCCACTCAACAAGCCGATGGTGGGGATGGCCACCACCGGCTGAGCCCGCAAACCACGACCCCGTCCGCCCCGGTCCGCGATCCGGGTGGGCGGGGTCGTTGCGCGTCGCCAGGCAGTCGGGGGCCTCTGCGCGCGCACGCCGCATTCCCAACGTTTCCCGGCAGTCGCGCAAGGGTACGAACTGCCGGGAGGTCGCATGGCGTCTCAACGGGCCCCGGGACCGGCGACCCGGCGGCTGGCGCCACGGAGCCAACCGCCCCGATCAAGGAGGTGAGCCATGACAAAGGCGGCAGCAACGACACTGCGAGCGGGAGCCGACCCAGGCGACTAGCGCGCCAAGGGCGGCTCGACTGCCGCTCGGCCTAGGGTTCGGCGCCGTCCTCGCCTTGATGTTGGGGCGTAGGGTGGGATCGCCCCGTAAGTCAGACCAGTGTTCGGCCACGCGCCCAACGGGACGGCAGCGTGGCACTGGGCTATCACCCCGGCGTGCTGGCGCTTGCCCCGGGAGCGCTGGCAGCGTCGACCGGCGCCTCAGGGCCCAACCCGCCCGTCCCCGGCTTTGCGCCGCTGTCCCGGAGTCGACCACCGCGGTCATCCCAACAGCTCAACCCGCCACGGTCAACCAAACGCGAGGCCAGTACGAGACAAACCTACGCGTGGCTATATCAAGGTTGGCCGCCCACGAGACCGTCCGCGGCTCGCAGCCGCAGCCCTACAGAAACGTTGACAACCATGCAGGTCGGCGAAGACCGGCTCGGTCCCCGACGCCGATGCCGGGCCGGTCATCATCAACATGGCCCTGCTGGTGCTCCTTCTCAAATGCCGGGTCGTCTTCCCCCTCCCCTCTGGCTCGGTGCCCGGTCATGTGGACTGCTAGCTCCCGTTGCGACCGCTTGTCGTCGTCAGCTTCGCCATTTTCGACCCTCGACAACACGGTGACGCCTTCTCGGCGACCGCCCTCCTGACGATGGCCGCATGGGACGCGGCCGCCCTGGCCTCCTCGTTGAAACCCTCGAACACCCCCGACCAGCGTCGCGCCCGACCTTCACCTCGATCGGCCATCAGCGAGACCCAGCGACGGTTATCGGGTTGTTCGTAGGCCGATCCTTAAGGGCACAGTCACTCGTTCGGTTCAGCGACGTCGACGATCCCTGAGACTGCACGGCGAAGGCGCCCGTCGGAGCTGACCAAGATCGCGTCGAGGGAGACTGCCAGGGCGACGTAGAGGGCGTCACGTACTGCGATGCGGTCCGTCAGCGCCCAGGCCGCGGCAAGGAGAGGCCGAAGCGGCCATCGTCTGGCCCCGAAGGTGCCGAGTGCCTCCAGGCGTTCAGCCTCGTGGGTCAGCTGACCGGCACGCTTCAGCCGGCCAAGAGCGGAGAGTACTTCTGCGTCCAGGTGCGCTGGAACGGCAACAGCGCTGGCCATGGCCAGGTGATGACGATATGGCTCGGCGGCCGGAAGGTCGCAGATCAGATCGACGACCGTGGCGGCATCGACTACCGCAATGGTCAACGGTCGATCAGGTCGTCGTCCTCGGCCCGGGCGGCGGCGACAAGCTCTGCGCCGGTGGGTCCGCCGAGGTGAGTAGGCCCCAGCTCCCGTAGGTGCCCTAGCCATTGGTCCATGGAAGGAACGGCCACGTGCTCGGTGAGCAGCTCGCGCAGGTAGGCGCGGAGGCTCTTGTCTTCAGCAGCGGCCCGACGGGCCAGCTCGGCGTGAACCTCGGCGGGAAGGTCTCTGATCAAAACATCCATACAGACAAGATATCATTTTGATAGTCACCGCCAGTGATTGGGCAGACGTCACAGACGGCCATCGTGCTGTGGGCGCACGGGACGAAGCTTGAAGTAACGGCCGCCCCGCCGGCACCCGTATCGCCGCTCACGATGTCGTTTCCACGTAGCGAAGATCGGGCCGACCGGGGGCAGGTAGGCGCGGCCGGCACGTCGGGGCCGGTGAGGACGAGGACCTGGTCGAGGGCGATCTCGTAGCGGTAGAGCACCCTTGGGAGCAGTCCTTCGACCCGATCGCTTGGCGTTCACCCAACCGCCGCAGGTCGGCAACCACACAAGGGTGGCTTTGGCAGAGATAGAAGACGGGGAAGCTGCCCGGTAGGTTGAACCGCCCACCGTGAAGACGTGCGCCTTCCCCACCGAGTGGCTCATAGCGGGGGGCGAAGTGCCGCCACCCCTGGCCGCTTAACGGCGCGAGCGACGCGGCGGCCAGCTCGTCGATGACCCCGCTCAGTACGGCCACACCGTCTCCTTGCAGTCGTGCGATTCAACTAGTCAGTGTCTGATCAACGTCATCCTGCCAGCATCGGAGCAGCCGATGAACTGTGGTCACGGATTCCTACCTCGGGTCGCCGCACGCGACTACAAGGCCGTCGAACGGTGCCTCCGCTCCCTCCTAGAGATCGGCCAGGAGAAACTTTCCGAGGCCCGTCCGTGAATCGCCTTCATCGGTGCCCACACCTCCTCGATGGAAGCCGCACCGCAGGGCTTCACGGTGATCGCCGGACGCCTCGCCGCGCTGACGCCCCTACTACGAGCCGCCGGCATCCCTGGTGCTGACGCTGGTCTCGGCGAGAGCGACGCCTTCGCCTACGGGACAAAGGTCAAGAACCACGAGCCGCCTACTGGGATCGAGCGATCTCCCCGGCTCCCCATGGGCTGGCTCTACGTCCCCCAGCTCGGCCGATCCGTGTCGGCCAACGAGTGGGCTCGGCTCATTCAGGTGTCCACTCTGCGAGGCCACCTCTTCTGCCGACTCCCGTGCTGCCCCTTCAGCCTCCCAGTTGAAACGACCCGCAGCGCGTACCACGGTCATTTGCAAAGTAGGGGTGGGATCCCGAGCAGATCGAGGGTGAGGTCCGGCTGACGGGCGAGTTGGCGGGTTGCGGCTGCGATGTTGACCGTGCGAAAGGTAGTGTGGCGAATGATGCCGATCGCGAGGTTGCGCAGGGTCGCGAGGACCCGTGGGATGGTTCCGGTTCGGACCTGGGAACGGTCCTCGTCGAAGGTGTTGTCCCGAACCCAGTGCAGGCTCTCGATCGACCAGTGGCCCCGTATCAGGCGGAGGAGGTGCTCGACGCTGGCGTCTGGTTCGGTGAGGTCGGTCACGTAGAAGCGGGTCTCGATACTGACCCGGACATCGTCGAGGGTCGACGATTCGCGTTCAACGATGACGAAGCGGCTCGCGTGCGGGAAGGAGGTCGTCTGTGGGACTGGCACCGACCAGGCCCGGTGGCGATCGATGCGCCCGTGACCTGTGTGCTCGGTCTCGACCTCGGGACGATCGATGTCGACCGAGTTGCCCGCCTCGACCGCTGCATCCCACAGCTTCGGCTGATTCCGTTTGACGCCGAGGACGAAATGTCCGCCCTTGCTGACGACGAGCCTGGCTGCGTTCTTTTGGGTGTGCATCGCGTCCGCGGTGACGACCCTGCCGGTGAGGTCGAGTGGTTCGATCAGTGCTGGGAAGGCGACGATCTCGTTCGTCTTGTCGTTCTCCACGTTTGTTTGGCCGATGACCGTCCCGGTGTCGTGTCGGAGTGCTGCGAGCAGCTGGACCTGGGTGCCGTCTTCGTGCTTCGCCCCCCGGACCGCCTTGCCGTCGACCGCGACCCCGACGAGGTCCGCTCCGGGAGTGTTCCCGCTGCCATCTGGAGCAAAGCCAGAAGAGCCGGGATCGGTGGTGTCGTCACCATCGTCGCCAGTTGTCCCGTCTCCCACGGCCCTGCTCTTGCCCCTGCGCTCTGCCTGCTCTCCTGCCCAGGTGTTGACGATGCGGTCGAAGTCGTCCGCGTCGACCGCCATCGTCGCTCTGCGGATCGTCGCGTAGGAAGGCGGGATCCGCAGCCCGCTTCCCGGAGAGATCCGGGCACCAAGCCGGCAGAGGACCTCCTGGGACGAGTTCTCGCACCATTCGCTGATCGCGACCAGGCTCTTGTTGCCTGCCAAGGTCGCACAGGCAATGAGCACCAGAGTGGTCGCGAAGCTGTGGCGGACTCCCTTCGGTCCCTCGGATCGGTGATGGTCTCGATGCGTCTGATCAGGCTCGTGAGATCCGCGGTGTTGAAGTCGATTGGTGCCACGCCGGCTGGGCTCCTCGGGTCTGCTAACAAGGGATGGTCGAACGTGCCGGCGAGCACCTCTCTCGCCCGCCGGTGCAGTGCTCGGAGATAGACGTCCTTCACCTGGCCGTGGGCGACGTAGCGACCGGAGCGACGCCCGAAGCCTTTCGTCGAGCCGAGCCGCAGGAACGACGAGGCGCCGTAACAGGTCCCAAGGTGGCGCGACGGGTCCACGAACGTCTCGACCAGGAGGACTGGGTGGCCCCAGGACTGCACCCAGTCAGCACAGAGTCGCCGGAGGCTTCGAGACATCACTGCAGAAGCGGTGTTCTGCCTTCGACCGGCTGGCAGGATGCAGAACCTCTGGTTCGACGCGACGAACCGGAGCCTGCGCAACTGGGTCTCTGTCGACCAGCCGATGAAGCGATCACGAGGCCCACACGACAGGGCAGGCGACGCGAAACCGACCACAGCGACCCACTCGCCGGAGTCATCCACCGCGACGTAGCGCATCGTCTCGCCGACCATCCGGTGACCGAGCCAGTGGTGCTCGTCCAGTTCCGCGTCGAAGCGGCCAGCGTCACCAGGCAACATCGGGGCGACCCGAAGGCCCGCCAACCACGCATCTCGCACCCGCTACCCGTAGCACCAGCTGATCGATGCGCGCCAATCAGCAACCAACCCCGCAGGTCACAGCCCTGGAGGGTAGACTATGAAAAGGCCCTGCAGCGCGTACGAAAACACGGCCTTCACTGCTGCGTTGCAGACGGCAGAGCCCTCCCGGGCTCCGAGCACCCAGCGATCGACGACGCGATCGCACTCCTCGAGCAACGACAGAGAGGTCCGGTACTGGAACAAGGGCGCGGAGCGCATCTTCGGCTACCATGCCCACGAGATGCTCGGCTCGACGCTCGATCCCATCATCCTAGAGCGGCTGCGCCAACGTCACACCGAGGGCTTTCGATCGGCGACCGCCTGCGGCTCAAGCCGTATGGCGACGACGACCTCTTCGTCGTTCCCGCCCATCACGCCGACGGGCGGGATGGCCGCTCGATGGCTTCCTCACCCATCGCGACTAAGCCGCGATGAACGCCGGGCGCGCCCCGATCGTGCAAGCTGCCTACCTGAAACAGCTCGCAGCGGCCGACGAGATGCCGGCGGCGGGGTCCACGCCCAGATCACCGGGAGCCTCCCCATCTTCTCCGCCGTCGAGGTGCGCACCCGCCTCGAAGCCGATCACCTGCGCAGCCGCGTGATGGTCCGCCCATGACCCCCGCCTGGGTGTATGACCTTGCCTTGTGCCTCCACCTGCTAGGTGCGTTCTCCCTCGTCTCGGGAACCGTCGTCGCCGGGGTGGGCTTCGAAATGGCCCGCCGGCGCACCAACTCTGCGGAGATCGCCCTGTTGCTCGGCCTCGCACGGATCGGTGCTGTCCTGG
>Ga0080006_1154595_pt1 | contig 118643 bp, 97 predicted proteins | sample RS3BMetagenome_FD_69209 | JGI IMG/M metagenome (GOLD analysis project Ga0080006, IMG submission 69209) | Ferric oxide microbial mat and aquatic microbial communities from Rainbow Spring, Yellowstone National Park, USA - RS3B (SPADES... ...
ACTGAAGAAGTCCTGCATGCTCAGACCACGCGGCCGTCCGATTCCACTCATGTCCTCATTATGGTGCGTGGCTACGACACCTGTGGGTCGCCGTCGTCATGCGCTGGATATGCAGACCGACGAACACGGCACACTTGCGAGCAGTGCAACACCCCCACATAACCCCTCGATTGAAGCGTATCGCGCATCAGTCCCTTCGTGACATCGAAGGCCACGTCGTGTCGACGGCCACCTGTTCGATCCGGCGCTACCAGCGCCCACGACACCAGGTTGGGGCACCTGGTGTCTGGCACCGACTACCCCACACCCAGTACTCCGATGCGTTATGGCGAAAGCTCAGTCCAACTTTTCAACTTGGGACGTCTACCCACCGAGGCTAGCTCAAATTGAGCGCCGCATACTTGACGTCGAGATACTCGTTGATACCCTCAAAGCCACCTTCGCGGCCAAATCCCGAGTGTTTGACCCCACCAAAGGGCGCCGCTGCGTTCGAGACAAGTCCCTGGTTCACACCGACCATACCAGACTGCAGGGCATCGATGGCCTGATGGACACGCTTGAACGATTCCGTGAAGATGTACGAGACCAGGCCATAGTTCGTATCATTTGCAACGGCGTACGCCTCGTCGTCATCATCAAACGCATAAATTGGCGCGACCGGACCAAAGATCTCCTCACGGAATATACGCGCATTCCGAGGGACCCCCGTGAGCACCGTCGGTGCATAGAAATACCCGTGATCGCCCACACGACTACCACCGGTCAACACCCTGCCACCAAGCGCCGTAGCATCATCAAGCAGGCCGGACACCTTTACGAGGGCATCTTGGTCGATCAGTGGACCAACCTGGGCGCCTGGGGTTGTGCCACGAGCGACCTTCATCTTCGACAGCTCCTCGGCCAGACGCTCAGAGAATGCCTGGGCCAAATCCTTGTGGACGAGGATGCGGTTAGCGCTAGTACAGGCCTCGCCCCCGTTGCGCATCTTTGCGAAAATTGCACCTGGTATGGCCTTATCAAGGTCAGCGTCCGAGAAGACGATCAGCGGCGCATTGCCACCGAGCTCCATCGAAAGGCGAAGGAGGTTAGAAGATGCCTTTCGCATCAACATCTTGCCGACCTCGGTCGATCCAGTGAACGAGAGCTTACGCAACCGATGATCGTCGATCAATCGGTCGGTCACCTCTCCTGGTTGGGAGGTATTGACGATGTTGAGCACCCCCGCAGGCAACCCTGCCTCCGTCAAGATCTGGCCAAGGGCGAGCGAGCACAATGGCGTCTGCTCGGCTGGCTTGAGAATCACGGTGCAACCAGCCGCCAGCGCTGGACCAATCTTGCGGGTACCCATTGCCAGTGGAAAGTTCCACGGTGTGATCATGTAACTTGGCCCTACGGGTGATCGCGATGTCAACACCTTCGTTAGGCCGTCAGGAGACCGGTAGTACTCACCCTTCACCCGAACCGCCTCTTCTGAGAACCAGCGGAAAAACTCGGCCGCATAGGCCACCTCACCCTTGGACTCTGCCAACGGCTTACCCATCTCAAGCGTCATCAAAAGGGCAAGGTCATCCTGCTTAGCCATGATGGCCTCAAATGCGGAGCGAAGTATCTCTGCGCGATAACGTGGCGCTGTGGCCGCCCAGCTCGCCTGGGCATGCGCAGCAGCATCAAGGGCGTCGAGCGCATCATCCGTACCGCCATCTGCAACACTGACGAGCACCTCTGCGGTGGCAGGATCCTCCACATCGAGCTCCTTGCCGGATCGTGCGTGCCTCCATTCGCCACCAATCAAAAGTCCGGTAGCTACACCGGCTAGCACTCGCTGTTCCTCTGTACTGATCGCCATCTCTACTCCTTTATCAGGGCCGACTACAGGCTTGAATAAAGACCCCATGACTGCCTGACACATCATTGCATCGCCAGTACCGTCAAGGTGATCGTCTCGCTACCGTGACACTCTATACCCTACCGAGTCTGACGGCTCGCCAACAACATCACGGCCACCTCACCCTTTGAGCGAGGCCTCGCCTATGTCGGCCTCGATGGGGTGGAGGACCCGAGCGGTGCATCACTACCGGTGTACGCGTATCGGCGCTGAGGATTGGTTCGTGTGTTGATTTGGGCGATGACGAGAGACCAGGCGCTGGCCGTAGACCGAAAGCATGCGGCCTGGCTGCGTCTTCAGTGGCTCATTAGGCGCAACAACGCCTCGACGACAACGCGCTGGGACTCGAGGCCGGGTCCCGATATGGCGGCTACCTAGCAAAGTGCTCCGAGCGCCGCTACCCAGCAGCCACACGCGTCAGCAACCCGAGAGCCCATCTGATCATGCCACGCCCAGCCAGAACGACTGGGCCTTCCATGAACGAAAACCGACGATGCTCCGCGGCGCCTATCTGCACGAGCGGAGAACGCTCGCACTCGAGGGCGGTGTGTCCTTAGGCGCTAGCGTCCTTCTTGTGCTTTGACCGCCCACGACGCACTAGGCCTACCACCACAGCAATGACGACCACCACGATCACGATGGTGGAGATCGTCGAGATCAACTTCAGGACAAAGGAGATCAAGGCAAATGCAATGATCACCCCTAGTACCCCTAGGACTACCTTGATGATGTTGCTCATAGCAACCTCCTCTCAATAGGACTATCCTAGCCCAATCGACGTCGGGACCCCAAGGCGGCTACTTCGTCAATCGTTGGGTTTCGAGCTCGTCAATAGACGGATCTGCTCCCTACGCGGTAATGTCACGCTGCGAAAAGTTAAAGACGGCCAAAAGATAGAACACAGCCATCCATCCGAGCTGCTCTAACAAGTCTTTATAGATAGGCCCAGCCAGGATCGGCGACCGAAAGATGTTGATGAACGCCGACCAATAGTTCGATAGCAAGATCGGACGAATCTTCTCGAGTTGAGGTATGGCATCAAGAACCTCCGAGGCGATCGCAACTGTCACCGCAATCGACGTTGCCGCCAATGACGACGACGTAAAAGTAGATACCGCAATCCCAACCATGGTCACAGAGAATATCGATGCCCCAACGACCAGGGCAGCCAGCAGTGCCTCGAGCACGCCGTGTACAAACGAGATCGATAAGCCCGACAGGGTGACCACCTGATGATGGGGGAAGAGTATGGCGCCTGCCACCAGTCCCACGATGGCGATCACGAGGCCCAATGCCAAGGTGTAGACAAGGGCCGCGACCATCTTTGCATGAATGATTCTGGACCGTGGAACTCGACGGACCAGCAAGTAACGCAACGAACCATTGGCCGCATCACCAGCGACCGAATCCCCCGCGATGATTGAGGCAGCAAGTGGAAGGATCAGGGTCTCCATCGAGGCAAGCGCTGCGAGCGGCAAGAACACGGCATTCTGGGTGATCTCTGCGAAAAACGCTGAACCGCCGCCTCGTGGACCACCATGGCTGGCAAATCGCACCACCACCCCAAGCAGGATCGGGACGAGTGCAATGAGGCCCAGGATGATGATGTTGCGGGGGCGACGAAAGACCCGCTTGAGCTCCTCAGCGAACATCAAAGCCCTCCCCAACTTCAGCAATGAAGATCTCCTCCAGACTCGGAGTCATCCAGGAGAACTCCATGACCTCAACACCCTCGCCGACCAGCGACGCGAGGAGACGAGGCGCATCACTAGGGTCTAGATCGACCAGGACCGCGGATTTCTCAATCGTCGCAGACGAGCCAGCCAGAGAAACGATACGCTCAAGGGGCGTACCAACAATGCGTAATTGTTGAGGGTAATCACTACGGAGCTCCCCCAGCGCACCAGCTTTAATGAGACGACCCTGTGACATGAACGCCACGTGCGAACAGATCTGCTCAGCCTCTGACAAGAGATGTGTCGAGATAAAAATCGTTTTACCCAGATCTGCGAGCTCGCCAATAAGGCGACGAACCTCACGCATCCCGCTCGGGTCCAGACCATTAGTCGGTTCATCAAGGATATAAAGATCACGATCGCCAAGCAGCGCCTGAGCCAGGCCAAGACGTTGACGCATCCCGAGAGAATACTTCCCAACAGGCTTATCAACCACCATCTCAAGGCCCACGGCCTCAAGCGCATGAGCGATAAGAGGCCTCCGTTTCGCGTGGCGAACACCCTCGGCCGCCAGGAACCGATCGAGGTTTTGACGAGCACTCAAGTACGGCACGTATCCGGGGCCTTCGATGAAGGATCCGACACGAGGCAACACACGGTGCAGACGAGAAACCTTGCGTTCTCCGAGCAACGAGAAGGAGCCCGAGTCTGGATAGATCAGTCCGAGAACCATGCGAATGGTGGTGGTCTTTCCGGCGCCATTGGGCCCGAGAAAGCCGAAGACAGAGCCTTCATCGACCGAGAAGGTTACGTCGTCGACGGCAACTTGGCCCCCAAAACGCTTCGTGAGATCCTCGACCTCAATGACATGACTCACCGAGCAAAATCTAGGCTAGAGCCCAAGCGCATTCGCATCGGTCTCTAAGACAGCTGGCTCTACCGCTCCCACAAGGGTGGAACCATTCGGCAACACCAACAGGTTCACCAATTCGGTATGGATCAAGTTGGCCGTGCCGCCATTTGCGAGCGTGACCGGTGTCTCGAGCTCCGCCAAGGTCTTGGACCCAATGGACTTCGTCATCTGGGTAAATGTTCCCTTGGGCATTTCCACCACGCTCTGCCAGCCACTACCGAGCACGGTTGGCTTGGACAGACTACCTGCGTTCATTAGGTCAAACATCGACTGAAGCTGGCTTTGTGTCACCGTCTTCACCGAGGCCCCAACCGGAGGGGTAAATGAGAAGTTCGCACTCGAAGGATCCGTAAAGCTAATCGACTGATAGCCCATGGCTAACACCGGCGCTGAGGAGTCGACCGAATACACCGAGACGTTGAGAACGTGATAGTTCTTAGCATCGATAAAGACTCGGATCGAGGAGATGGAAGACCCTGATTGTCGAGGAGTCAGAGTCAGCGTGTAAGCGGCATGACCAGCGACGTAGGTGTTAGCACCGACGACCAGCCGCGACGTGGGTGCGAGCCGACCGACCAACGCGTCAGCGATCTCAGTCGGGTTGGTACTCTGCGCAAAGGCGCTGGAGGCGCTGCTCATGGGTTGGCTGAAGGTGAGGTGGTCCGAGCTGGAGGTGGAGGAGTTCCACAACCACGCTCCAGTACTCGTTACGTAGAGATCGCGTTCGGACTGTGCATCGACCATCTGTAGCCTCAGATCCGGTCCGGAGCCTCGATAGACCACGATCTGTGACGTCCCCTCCGGGAGGGCGACGCCCTGACCCACACTCGAGAGAAGCGACGCATCTGAGCCAAGGATATTGGACGTGATCTGCAACTGCCCGCTGTATTGGACCGGAGCAGCACCGATTACCGCGGCAACAAGCTGTGATGCCGACATCGGCTGCAGAAGTGGAGTCTGGGCATTCGTAAGTGCCGGCGTGAGCGAAGCCGCGCCGAGCGCGACGGCAGCGCCGGCCAAAGGAATCCCGAACCTATACTTCCAACGAGCCATAACATTCTCCTTACAATACGCCGACACGGTCCGGTACAACCCAACCCAGCTCAACCCTGAGGCCAGCCTGGCCACCGAATCGCTAACCAGACCATTCCAATCGACGGCCGCACCCGAACCGATCGGCCCATGGACTATCGATGAGACCTCTACCTAAGATCAATAATAGAGGCCCAGTGCTCAAAGCCGAGACCTACTTGATAATGCTAGCGCAGTTACCTTATGAATGTCACAACGTAGGCTGAGAGCCCAATATTCCGTTCAAGGCGTCGTGGCTCTTCTCGGTTCGACGTCTGCGGGCCTCACGAGATAGCCATTGCATCACCCCAAGGTTCCCAGGCGCCTGCCTTACCAACCCGTCGGGGCTGTTACGAAGCTGGCACCCGCCAACACTCCGAATCCTCACACGCAGCGCACAGGGCTCTCGTAACCATCACGAAGGACCTGGGCCCAACCAACCCCGGACAGGGCGAAACCTTACTGACGCAGTTGGAGCTTCAACCGACATCGAACCATGCGGGGGTTCAGTCATACCTGGTTATAATGTAGTGCAAGAATGTTCGATTCTCGCTCAACCGCAAGCATCTCCGATGCCGATGGTCGTTTGTGCCAATTTTTCTGTACAGCATTGACCAAAGGGTTAAATTTTGATACACTGGTTGCGTGAAGCGCACCGGGCGAGTTCGATGAACGTTGAGTGACTATCAACCTCCCCCGTAGTTCTTACAAGTTTTGAAAATAGCAACATATGAATGAGAAGAGATAGCAATGGTTAACAAGCAAAGCACAAGCTCAACAACGGAAGCAAAGGGCCGCCGACGCTCCGCCCAGGCTGAGGTCGACACGGCTCTCGCGGCTGCTGGTCTTGGAGCGGACTCGATTCGTCTGTTCCTGGACGATCTGGCGAAACACCCTCTTCCATCCTCAGCCGAACAGGTAGAGCTCGCCAAGCGTGTCCGCGATGGCGATGAAGATGCCAAGGTCGAGATGGTTGCTGCCAACTTGCGGCTCGTTGTCCACTGGGCTCGTCGTTATCAAGATCGTGGGGTCGAGCTTTCTGACCTCATTCAAGAAGGCACCTTTGGGCTGATTCGCGCCGTCGAGAAGTTCGACTGGAGACGTGGGTTCAAATTCTCGACGTACGCCACCTGGTGGGTGCGTCAGTCGCTCCAGCGAGCCGTTCATAACCACGGCCAGTCCATTCGGCTGCCGATGGAGGCCGCCGAACGATCTCGTAGAGTCGATAACGTTTCGCGAGAACTCGCTGCCGATCTTGGTCGTCCTCCAACTGAGGACGAGATTGCCATCGCGTCCAACCTCTCGCACTCCCAGCTCGCCGACGTCCGCCACGCCGCGCGCGTCGTGGCGAGCCTCGATCAAGCGGTCGGTCCCGAGGGCGAGACGAGTCTTGGAGATCTCGTGGTTGGCCCGGACACCTCGTTCGAAGATGACATTGATGATTCAATCTCTCGTGAGATGCTGCGCAAAGCGGTGGCTGAGCTCGATGAGTTGGAACGCGACGTCGTCACCCTTCGCTTCGGCCTCAACGGCGATCGTCCTGCATCGCTCGAGGCTACAGCTCGTATGCTCGGCATCGGTCCACGCAGGGCACGTCGACTTGAGGCTTCAGCGCTGAGCAGATTGGCTGATCACCCAGCGCTCAAAACCTCAGCAGCGTAAACACAGAGCTGCCGACAATGCAGCGACGGCCACGCGCAACAACAAAACCACGCTCATCGGAGCCAACGGCATCGAGGATAGCTAATGAGCGTGGTTCGCGGGTACGCCACGAACTTGGGTCGCGGGTACGCCCATAAACAAGGGCGAAGCAAGACCTGCAGCTACACGGCTGGATTGACCCTACGCTACCAGTGGGTAACCGTGGTGGCTATGCGTTGGTGGATTCCAACATAACGACGCACAAACCGTACTGCGCTGTCGCCGACTGCCCTGCACACGACACACGTAATGCCTGGGTTAGTGGCGCTATCAACGCCGCAAGCAGACGTCATCGACCAAAACACCCAACGCCATTGTGTCCAGACATCTTGCGCTCAATCACCAAACGTTGGGCACCCATCCCGGATCGCGACGTGGGCTCGCTCTCTCAAGTCCTGTCAATCTCGTGCCAGCTTGACTCGATTGTGAACCCACACATCACACGCTCTTGGCAAGCGCCTCAAGTACAGCCACGAGTTCAGCCGGCAGTGGTGCTGCAACCTCAAGCGGTGCCCCGGTGCTCGGGTGGGTCAATCCTAAGACGTGAGAGTGCAAAAAGACTCGATCCCTGAGCAACGCACTGTGCCCTCCGTAGGCTTGATCGCCAACCAGAGGGTGGCCGATAGCACTCATATGGACCCGAATCTGATGGGTCCTGCCGGTCTCTAACACCAGTTCGACGTAGGTGTAGGCACCGAATCGCTCGATCACCCGAAACCGGGTGAGCGCATGCCGGCCCTCAGCAATAATGGCTACTCGAGTTCGACTTCGATGATCACGCCCAAGCGGTGCATCGATTACTCCTTCGTCCTCGTCTACCTCACCCTCCACCAGGGCTCGGTAGTGACGACGCATGGCGTGGCTACCCACCTGCTCCTTGAGTGAGCTAAATGCTTCAGGTGTGCGTGCCACCCCCATAACGCCAGAGGTGGACTTGTCGAGTCGCTGATAAATGCCGGGCCTTAGCGAGGGCTCATCGCCAACGTTAGCGATTCGTGGATCAAGGGCGAGGACTGCGCTGACGAGCGTCGGGCTCGGGTCGCTCAACGTGTTGGCGTGTACAAGGAGTCCTGCCGGCTTATCCACTAGAAACAGCGCTTCATCAAAGTACAGAATCGGCACGTCGATGGCTGGGGCAACCTCTCGTTGGGTAACAACGACCTCGATTACCAACAGATCGCCAGCGCTCAGGCGGAATGACTTCGAACGCTGTACCCGTCCGTTGACGGTGACACAGCCATCGTCGATGGTGCGTCCAGCCACGACTCTGGACTGATCCGTGACAACCGACACCGCCCGATCGAGGCGTTCGCCAGCGAGTGTCTCACCGATTTCAACGCTGAGAACGTTCATGTCGTCCATCCAGTACTCCTGCGATCAAGAGAAGGATAACCCCGACCGTGATCGCAGAGTCGGCAAGGTTGAAGATTGGCCAGTGTGGAAAGCGAATGAAGTCGATGACGGCGCCATGGTTGTGTCGAAAGAGTCGATCCGCCAGGTTTCCGAGCGCACCGCCCACCACGAGTGATGCGGCAATTCGCTTGAGGCGCGAGGGCGTCAACAGCGCATAGACGCCGACACCGACGGCGACCACGATCGCAGCAATCGTGATCAGCAAGGGGTGTCCTTGACCGATCGAAAACGAGAAGCCGGAGTTAAAGGTCAGCTCAAACTTGATCGGTCCGAGAATATCGATAGGGCCGCGTCGTAGCGCGTTCTCCGCCCACGTCTTGGTGACCTGGTCAGCCAGGATCACCAGCGCTACCACCACGACGACGGTGGTGGCCCGTGACCGAAAGCTCCTCATCGATTGCGCGGCAAACCACCTTCTTTGCATCGCACACACAATCGTGCGAAGGGTAGTGCCCGTAGACGAGCACGCGGAATTGGTTGCTTGCAGCTCTCGCACAGACCATAGACGCCTCGATCCATCTTGCGCAGCGCGAGATCGACCTCTTCGATGGCGGCGAGCGCCGACCCCGCCAACGCGAGATCGCGTTCACGATCGATCGCTGTCGTTCCACCTTCGCCAGACTCCTCATCGAATTGGACCTCGGCGGGCTCATTGTTTTGCACCATGCTGTCAGCTTCGGCGCGCAGCTGGGCTGCTTGCTCGCCATAATGCTTACGCTCGGTCTCGAGCAGGAGACGCTGCTGGCTCACAAACTCCTCGTCTGAGAGTTCGTCAAGCACATCATCATCCATGTTAAGGTATTCCTCGACGGGATCGATCGGGTTTGATTCCTGGGTGATCTTGGCCATCTGTCTTCCAATCTACTTCGAAGCACGGCGGCCAGCCATGCTGCTCATTTGGATCGCTCTACTCTAGCCGACATCCGAGCACAAACTGCATGGTCGGCCAAACCCACGACGATCGCGCCATCAGGCACGCTCTCCCGCACTCGCTACCAGGTCATTGCCTATGTCCGACTAGCGTATCTATATGAGCGACCACGAAGAAAAGAGCCCATACCCTCATCAGCCAGGCGCACTCAATCTGCCCGACCTCGAGCATGAGATCCTCGCCTTCTGGGACAACGACGACACCTTTCGCGCCTCGATTGCTAAGCGCCGAGACGCTGGAGGCGAGGCCTTTGTATTTTACGACGGCCCTCCCTTTGCCAATGGATCACCCCACTACGGCCATCTCTTGACTGGCTTCGTCAAGGACGCCATTCCCCGATACCAGACCATGCGAGGCAAGGTGGTCGAACGACGTTTTGGTTGGGATTGTCATGGTCTGCCGGCCGAGATGGCTGCCGAGAAAGAGCTCGGCGTGAGCGGGCGCGATGGTATTGAACAGCTCGGCATCGATCGCTTTAACGACCACTGTCGGGCGCTCGTCCAGCGTACGACCGACGAATGGTTTCGCTATGTCACACGACAAGCCCGGTGGGTGGACTTCATCGACTCCTACAAAACGATGGATACGAGCTTCATGGAGTCGGTCATCTGGGCCTTCAAACGGCTCCACGACAAGGGTCTGGTCTACGAGTACTACCGGGTACTCCCCTATTGCTGGGAGTGTGAGACTCCACTCTCGAACTTCGAAACCCGTCAAGACGACTCCTATCGCCCACGGATCGATCCTGCCGTTACGGTGGCCTTCCGGCTTCCACCTCGTGACGGTGGCGATGACCTCATCGTGGACGGGGAGCTCCACCTACTTGCGTGGACAACCACGCCGTGGACACTTCCTTCGAACCTGGCGGTCGCCGTCCGCCCCGACGTCGAATATTCGGTCTTTCGCGACGGCGACGACCCAAGGCTCTTTGTCATGGCGACCGAGCGACTTGCTGCCTACCATGATCGGTTCCCCAATCCAGTCGTCGTCACCACCGTCACTGGAGCGCAACTGCTCGACCGACCATTTGTACCGATCTTTCCCTTTTTTGCCGATGTTGACAACGCCTTTCGAGTCATCGCAGGGGATTTCGTCACCATCGACGAGGGAACCGGTATCGTGCAGATGGCCCCCGGTTTTGGCGAGGAGGACCAGCAGGCCTGTGAAGCCGCCTCGATCAAGGTTGTCTGCCCGGTCGATGAAAAAGGGCGTTACACCAGCGAGGTGAGCTGGTACGCCGGGACGCAGGTGTTCGAGGCCAACGAAGCGATTAAATCCTATCTACAAGAGCAGGGTCTCTTGATCGAAGCAAAACCCTACGAGCACAGCTATCCGCACTGCTGGAGGACCGACACGCCACTCATCTACAAGGCGGTGAGCTCCTGGTTTGTCAACGTCACAGCACTCAAAGACCGACTTCTCGAACTCAACCAAGCGATCGAGTGGGTTCCAGAGCACGTCAAGAACGGGGCCTTCGGCAAGTGGCTTGAGGGGGCGCGTGACTGGTCGATCACCAGAAATCGATATTGGGGTTCCCCAATCCCGGTGTGGAAGAGCGACGACCCATCCTATCCCAGAGTCGACGTCTATGGATCGCTCGATGAGCTTGAGGCCGACTTCGGCGTGCGACCAAGTGACCTCCATCGACCGAGCATCGACGAACTCGTTCGGCCCAACCCGGACGATCCAACCGGCAAGGCGATGATGCGGCGTGTCCCTGACGTGCTCGACTGTTGGTTTGAGTCGGGCTCCATGCCCTTTGCTCAGCTTCACTACCCCTTTGAGCATCGCGAGAACTTTGAGGCGAACTTCCCGGCAGACTTCATCGTCGAGTTCATCGGCCAGACACGTGGCTGGTTTTATACGCTCCACGTCCTGTCCGTCGCCCTCTTTGATGCCCCACCCTTTCAGCACTGCATGGCCCATGGGATTCTCCTTGGCAACGATGGACGAAAGCTGTCCAAACGCCTGAAGAACTTCCCCGATCCATGGGAGGTTTTCGAACAGATCGGCGCTGATGCCATGCGCTGGTTCCTGCTCTCGTCATCGGTGCTGCGGGGCCAAGAGATGATCCTCGAACGTCAGGCGATGTTTGACACCGTCAAGCGCGTGATCAACCCAATCTGGAATGCCTTCTCGTTTCTCGCGCTCTACGCCGAGGCCGACGGAACCCGCGGCTCCTTTGATCCCACCTCCACCCATCTACTGGACCGCTACATCCTCGCCAAGAGTCGCCAGCTGACCGAGGAGGTCACGCAGTCACTCGATCACTTCGACCTCTCTCGGGCAACCGCTGCCATTGAGGACTTTCTTGATGTTCTCAACAACTGGTACATCCGCCGTAGCCGGGACCGATTCTGGGCAGCAAAGGGTAGTGCCCCTGAACTTGACCATTCCAAACAAGAGGCGTACAACACGCTACACACGGTGCTCGAGAATCTGACGACGCTCACCGCTCCACTCCTCCCCATGCTGAGCGAATACCTCTACCGAGCCTTGACCGATGCCCGTAGCGTCCACCTTGCCGACTGGCCATCTCCGGATCGCCTAGGGGCATCCGAGCCCGACCTCGTGCGTGATATGGACCTGGTGCGTGAAATCTGCTCACAAGTTCACAGCATCCGCAAGGCGACCGGCATGCGGGCACGCCTTCCCTTGCGATCAATCACCGTCGCAAGCCTCGCGCCACGTGATCTTGATGCTTACGTCGAACTCATCAAGGCTGAAACGAACGTCAAGGCGGTACACGTCACCGGTGACTTTGATCGCTTCGCACACCAACGTCTCACTATCAATCCAGCGCTGCTCGGCCCTCGGCTTGGCCCAATGACCCAAAAGATCATTCAAGCCGTCCGCAACGGCCACTATAAGATCGAGAATGACACACCAATCGTTGACGGCACTGCCCTTCAACCAGGTGAGTACGCCCTCGCCCTTGAGCCCACCGATAGTGTATCGATGCGCGTTCTAGGTGACCGAGCGACGGTTGTCGCACTGGACCTCACCACCGATGACGCACTCGAGCTTGAGGGGCTTGCCAGAGACGTCATTCGCGCCATCCAACAACACCGCAAGGACTCGGGTTATGACGTCTCTGACCGGATCGATCTCACGATAGCGGTCGCTGATCCCTCGCATCGACTGGCCGAAGCCATCGGCCGCCATGCCGACGACATCACCACCCAAACCCTCGCCCTCACGCTCGAACTCACCCGTGCCCCAGACGATACGATGTCTGCAACGATGGTGGAGATCGATGGATGTCAGCTAGGCATTGCCAGTGCGATGGCGAGCGACTAAAACCCTACCCCACCAGGTATGGCTGTCACCGCGAACCCAACACCGGCAGCAATCTCGCGCCCTGGGAAGTCTTGGCGCTCCTGAGACGTTAAACGGGTCAGGGTGATAAACCCCACTGACGAACAATGATCCCGATCAAGGGTAAAGTGAAGGAGTTGAGAGGAATTTATATGAGCACACGATCAGACCAAGCATCCCTGCGTTCACTCCTCGACAGGGTTCCATGGGGGAGGCGTGTGCTCTTGCCCGAGGATGCCAAGGACATTCCCAACGATGCCGAGGTCTCGATCATCACGGACACCGTTGATGAGCACCTGATCGAATCCGTGCGACAAGGGGCCAAGGTCATCATCGTCGCCACAGAGCCCGATACAACCCGAAGCATCGAGGCGCTCCTTGGCTACTCGGAGTTCAGCCACCGACAACGCAGCGAGTGGATAGTAGCCCCCAATCACCAACTGCCGTTTCTCGCGAGAACCCCGGACGAATTTGCGGCTCATACCGCACTGGTGACCTTCACTGCACCCACCGAGGCGCACACCCTCTTCACCGTCAACATCGCTCTCAAGAACTACACCGTCGCAAGTCGACAGTCACTTGGGCGCGGCACGTTGACGGTCTTGGGCATCGACGTGGCGACACTCACACAACCCGGCACTTGGTTGGATCACTGCATGGGATTGATGTTGGCCACACAACACACCGCCACCAAGCACGAATTCGGTGTCGGCGTCATCGGCTACGGCCCCTATGGTGGCATGGGGCTTTACCATGGCACCGCCGCAAACCGCACTCCAGGGCTGCGGATCGTAAGCACCATGGATGCAAACCCAGAGCGAATCGCCCAAGCAGAGCTTGATTTTCCCGGCATCGTCGGCTACACGAGTGTCGAGCACCTCCTCAGCGATAGCGCCACTGACATCGTGGTCATCGCAACACCGCCCAACACCCACTTCACCCTGGCGTTACAGGCACTGGAGGCGGGCAAACACGTCGTGGTCGAGAAGCCACTCTGTCTCACCACCGACGAGGCTGACAAACTCATCGACATTGCCCAAGGCAATCATCGCGTGTTGACCGTTCACCAAAACCGCCGCTGGGATCAGGACTTTCGCACCCTCGTCGCGCTGCTCGACACCAACGTCATCGGCGAGGTCTTCAACATCGAAACTTCCGTCAGCTCCTTTGACCACCCGTGTCGTGCATGGCACTCTGACAATGACGTCTCGGGAGGGCTCGCCTACGACTGGGGAGCCCATCACATCGACTGGATCCATCAACTCTATGGAACCGCCCCGGAGCGCGTCTACGCCTTTGGTCAAAAACGTCGTTGGCACGAGATGACGAACCTCGACCAACTCCGCATTCATCTCCAGTTTCCCGATGGTCGCGAGGCTACGTTCTTTCAGAGCGAACTCGACGGTTTCCGTCGTCCTAAGTTCTACGTCCAAGGGACCCAAGGAACCATCATCGGCAACTATCGGCCGCTCGAACAACACCGCGTTGAACCAGTCTTTGGCTACCAGGTCGATCGCTACCATTACGCCGAAGCTCCAGTGATGCTTGAGGTTGCCCTATACGAGGGTCCTGGTCGCCTGGCGCATTATCAGCCGTCGCTGGTGGACCCCGATCCCTTCGGCTTCCACCGCAACCTAGCTGATCACCTCCTCGTGGGAACTCCGCTGGCCGTTGCTCCAACCGATATTCGCGATGTCGTCGCCGTGCTCGAACTGGCACACCGGTCCACAGCGCTCGGCGACATTCAAGCCCTACAACCGCGTTGAGAGTTGCCGTCTGTGGCCTCGGAAGCTACGTTGCGAGGGTCGGTGTCATCCCCGCCCTTCGAAACTCAACCTGGACGCAGTTTCTTGGTGGCTACACATCCTCTGATGCGATCGCAGCGGAGGTGCTCACCGACACAGAATTCCGCTACCCCGACTACGAAGCCTTGCTCTCCGACCCAGCTGTCGACGCCGTCTATCTCCCGTTGCCAAATGACCTGCACCTGGACTTTATCGAGCAGGCAGTGCGCGCCGGCAAGCATGTCCTATGCGAGAAGCCCCTGTTGCTTGACGAAGACGCCTACGATCGACTCGACCGCCTGCTAGAGGGATCATCCCAACTGGTTACCGAGGCCTTCATGAGCTCGTATCATCCCAGGCTACGTCAGGTGATCGCACGGGCGACCGAATTCGGGGACATCGTCAGTGTCGCCACGAGCTTCACCGGCACCCTCAACCCTCTGGCTGGCTATCGACTCGACGCCACCCGAGGCGGAGGCTCCCTCTACGATGTCGGTATCTACGCGCTGTTCCCCATCGTGTCCCTCCTCGGCGCGGAACCACTGGCGATACACACCGAGACAACCACGACTGACGCGCCCCATCCCGTAGATCTCACCCTGCACTGCATGTTACGCTATGCCGGTGGAGCGGTCGGAACCTTCGTAACCTCGTTTATCAGCGGAGAATCTCAAAACTTACGCATCCTAACCACGGCCGCGAGCCTCGAAGTCAACAAGGCCTGCACGCCAGGACCCAACGACATCGACTGGACACTGACGAACTCCAACGGAACGCCCGAGCACCAGGCCAGCCCGGGTATTGATCCCTACCTCGCCATGGTTGACGAGGTCTTTACCGCCTTTAGCGCAGGTCATGAACCCTCATGGACACTCGCACGCTCCCGAGAACTGGCACGTCTGCTCTATCGAATCGAACACTCGTGGCGCCAATCAGCAACTGCCACCAACGTCTTGGCTGACGGCCAGTGAGTCTGGTGTCCTGGGCCAGCGAGACACGAAGAGATCGCATGCACCCAAGAGACAACGACTGCTCGCCAGCAGATCATCACCGAGACTGCGGCGTCAATGCCAGATCAGTCGTCCTGGCGCCACAACATGAAGGGCTCGTCGTCGACCGCCTCTGAACTGATGTCATGTCCAAACACAAACTCTTGGATTGGTCTGGCTTCTCGGCCTTGGTCCCCACCGTGTGCGGGGGTAGGATCCTCTCCATCACCAACACCATCACCAGTTACGGTCTCGACGCGTGGTGTCCGGGACACCACCAAAGGCTCCGAAGACGTTGGCTGTTCCGGGCTCAGGGTCCCACGCGGCCCTTCGGAGGGCATAGATCCTGAAGAGAGATCAGCCGCATCTGTGGATTCTTGCGAAGGTGCACTGGCGAGCCAACCTGGTTCGGCGCTCACTACAGCATCCTTGTCCCCATTGGATCCCGGCGCACCTTGCGACCGAGCGATGCCTTCGCCCTCCAGCATGGACCCATCACCAACTCGAACGAGCGACAACAAGCTCCCAATCTCATCCGTAATCTTTTGACGCACCGCTCGATCACGAGCGACAATGTTCGCCAGTTGCTCCTGACGCCGGGTGAACTCTCCTTCAAGCTGACCAAGCTCCTCAAGCAGGTTCTTACGGCGCTCCTCCTCGATCAACTTCGAAGTACTGCGGGCTTCAGCGAGGATGCGCTCAGCCTGGCGCTGAGCCTCGGCTCGAATCTCCCTCGCCTCTTTCTCGGCGTCACCACGCAGCTGATCAGCAGCCTGTTGTGCGACGATAAGGGTCCGCTGAATCACGTCGTCACCGACCTTTGCAACGCTAGGGGTGACCGGTGCTGGTGGATTGGCTTTCAGTCGTGCCAACTCCTCGTGCGCCTGGGCTAGCTGGGTCTCAAGGACTTCGACACCCTTTGCCACCTGCTCGAGGAACTCGTCGACATCCTCCTGGTGGTACCCTCTCATGCGCTCGCGGAACTCCACTTCACGGATCCTTTGCGCATCGACTGCGTTTCCCTCCACGGTATTCCTCCCCTACGAGCCCAAAACCACATAGCTCGAATCTTGGATGTTACTACTATCGACCCACACTGAGTCGACACTTAAACGACACCCTCGCTAAACCCGACTGAAGATGGGAATGAGAATTAACTCCACCACCAAGATGACGATCAGCGGGGCAAAATCGAATCTGATCGAGCTGCCCCCAACGGAGGGGATCAGCCGGCGGATTGGGTTGAGAACTGGCTCGGAGAGCCGAGTCAACAGGTAACGAAACCGGTCCATTGGGCCACCGGGATTCGTTACCGGGAACCACGTCATGACCACATAGAGCACAATTACGATGACATAAAGCTCTAAGAGATCAACGATGATTCCACTAAGACCCATGCAGTCCGACTCCCTTCGCTACCGTGCGCTGGCGCATCCGAAACATCTCTTCGTCGGCCACCTCAACGCGAGCCGGCGAGAGCAGATATACGCTCGTGCTTATCTCCTTCACTTTACCACCTAACGCGTAGGTAAGTCCTGAGGAGAAGTCAATAATACGGCGACGCAGATCCCGATCGACACCTTCAAGGTTGATAATCACCGGCTGGTCGGACTTCATGCGATCACCAATTTCTTGGACATCGGCGTACTTTGTCGGCAAGACGAGGTGAATCTTTGCACGCTCAGGCTGAGGGTTAAACGGACGGACTACCGCACTGCGATACTGCTGCGGATCTTCGCGCTGTGGCTCTGCGGCGCTTTGGACGCCCCCAGAGACGACCTGCACCCGCGGGGATGGCTCACGCCGTTCATAGACGGGTGACTCAGGAGGCTCAAGATCAGTAACCTCCCCGTCCATCTCGTCTTCTTCAGTAATCCCTAGCCATGCAAGTGCACGCTTCAATCCCGCCATCGGTCCTCCTACCCCACTCGTTAACGCCTTATCGTAGCACGTGATTACTCACGTGCACCGAATAAAACACTACCTAACCGCACCATAGTAGCACCCTGAGCGACGCCTACCTGGTAATCGCCGGACATTCCTAAGGAATATTCCCGTAAATCCAGACTTTGGCCCAACGAATACACGTGCCCGAAGTAGGCAGCGACCCGATCCGGACCTTCTGGTAACGCCATCCCCATCAAACCAACGACCTTCAGGCCAAGCGCGCGACCTCTCGTCACCAATTCCACCACCTGATCGTCGTCAGCCCCGTTGCGTCCCTCTGGATGCCCGGTGGGTGCCACCTGTATAAGCAACTCGCCTTCAAACCCGATATCAGCCAACGTTTCGAGCTCAACCTCGCGCGAGACGGTCTCAATCATCGAAACATACGAACAGACTTGACGAAGGCGACGGCGCTGGATGGCCCCGATATAGTGCCAACGGACGTCCAACCCGCGCTGGCGGGCCTGTTCGGCCTTAGCGACGAGTTCATCGGCGTAGTTCTCACCAAACTCATCGAGGCCCACAAGGGTACCAGCGATGACAGCATCGAGTGGATGTCGCTTGGTGACGGCAACGACCCGAACGGCATCCGAGCCACCACACCGCCGAATCTCCGCCCTCACGCCAGCCAGACGAGCTGCGAGGTCGTCGTAGCCGACCATCAGCGGCCTCCTGCACCCACCAGCGTCAACTGGCGCATCGATGTTCTATCCCTGCGATAGGAGTGATACCCGTCATCACAGAAGGTACATTGCTCGACGGCGATCATGGATCCAACCCGGTTCTGTTCAAGTACCTGCTGGACCCCGTACTCCAACGAGAGGTTGTCACCGGCGAAACTCGCTGGGCCGAATCGTTGTTCAACGATGTAGCGCTCCGGTCCAAGAAACTGGTAGCAACAGGATCGGATATGTGGCCCGATAACCGCCTCAAGACCATTGCCCCCAAGTCGTGATAGCCCGGCCTCGATGACGCCGCCAACGAGCCCTCTCCAACCCACATGCAACGCAACAGCGTCACCATTATGGTTAGCTAGCACTAAAGGCAGGCAATCGGCTGTCGCGATACCAGCCACCTCAGGCCGACCAGCAGGGAGATAGATGCCATCGGCTTCAACTCCTTCGCCCTCGTCAGGGACGGAGATCACCCTCGTGCCGTGCACCTGGCGAACCCGAACCAGGCTTTGATTGCCCCCGAGCACGACACAAGCCTGATCAAGCGTGTCCGATCGATCAGTAAATGCAACCCTCACGCCACTGCGACGGAGCGAGAGCGCAATCATCAGCGGAGAAAGAAGGGTACGTCACCATCGTCTGGATCCTCCGGATCCGGATCCGGAGGATCCTGTGACGGTGACTCAGTTGTCACGTTGGGAACACCAAAATCAGGCTCCTCAACCAGCGGAGGCGTCACGACCAGCTTGGGGGTGCCCTCACTCCACACGTCAAAGCCAGCGGCGATGACGGTGACCTTGACCTCATCCTCCATGGATTCATCGATCACGCTACCGACGATGATGAGCGCGTCGCTGGATGCCGCATTTTGAATGATATTCGCAGCCTCGTTCAGCTCAAAGATCCCGAGATCCGTGCCACCAGCGACGTTCAACAAAATACCTTGCGCACCATCGATCGAGGTTTCAAAGAGCGGGGAGGTGATCGCGTTGCGCGCTGCCGTCGTGGCACGATTCTCACCACTGGCGATACCGATACCCATGATCGCCGTCCCTGCCGAGGCCATGATAGCCCGGACATCAGCAAAGTCGGTGTTGATCACGCCTGGGGTGGTGATGAGATCGGTGATCCCCTTGACACCGGAGAGCAGGATGTCATCCGCCATACGGAAGGCCGCGATCATCGATGTCTTCTCATTTGCAATCGTTAAGAGTCGATCATTCGGGATCACGATGAGCGTGTCGACATGCTCGCGCAGTCGAGCGATACCCTCATCGGCCTGCGTTGCCCTGCGCTTGCCCTCAAAGCCAAAGGGGCGAGTGACGACACCGATGGTGAGCGCTCCAATCCCACGGGCGATCTCGGCCACCACTGGAGCCCCTCCGGTGCCGGTTCCACCACCTTCACCGGCGGTGATGAAGACCATATCAGCTCCGGTGAGCGCCTCTTGAATCTCATCCTTATGCTCTTGGGCAGCAGAACGACCGATGTCTGGGTTCGATCCTGCACCCAGGCCGCGGGTGAGTTGGCGACCGATATCGAGTCGGATGTCGGCGTCACTCATCAGCAAGGCCTGGGCGTCGGTGTTGATGGCGATGAACTCGACGCCCTTGAGGCCCGCTTCGATCATCCGATTGACCGCGTTGCCACCGCCACCACCGACACCAACGACTTTGATTACGGCGATGTAATTCTGCGCATCATTCATCTCGCATCCCACCCTCGCTGAACCTTGGCTCGAACCACCACTAAGCCTCCACTCACCTCAAACCTGGGTGCTCCTGGCCTAGCGCCAGCGAGCCACCTCCGAATTTGACTAGCCTACACGATCGTTGAGGAGAACCGCTGGACTATTTGGGTCAATCACGTCGAGAACCGCTCCCGGCGTAGAAAACTCGACACAAGCGCGCACCTCGGCCTGAGCTCGCTCACCGGAACCTAATTCGCAGGTAACCGAGTTCGCCAAGCGAACGATGATGCCGAGGCCCGTAACCTGATCGACACTGGCTTGACCGACAGGGGCCGATCCTGTTCGCTTGGAGACCCCCTCATTGGCGAGTGCACCCGCGACCGCCACCAACGCAGGGTTCACCCACGCCCCAGCGCGAGGCAACCAGTTGCAATGTGGGCTCGACGCGACATCGTTAGGGCAAATCTGCACGACTCGTCGCGGAGCTGGATTCACCGATGACCCTGCGGGGACGACCTCACCAGCATCAGTAAGGGCAAATCCCGCTTGGATCTGGCTGGCAATGGGGATGGTATGGAGCTCCAGGACTACGGTTGCGGGCCACTGCCTCGTCACAGCCTTGGGTTGGATCGCCCCTCGCAGATCTGGATCCTCTGCCAACGCCGCCGCTACCTGGGCTAAGGAGACAGACCACAGGTACTCGTGTCCCAATACGACCTCAACGCGGGCCCTTGCTTGTGCACGCTCTGGCGGCGTCGCTCCCAACACGACCACCGAACGTGTCCGAAGCGAGGGGCCAACCCCAATCACGAGGCCAACCACCACGACGCCAAGAGCACCGGCTCCGATCAAGATCTGATGCCATATGGGCTGACTCGATCGCTTAGGAGTCCGATGCTCTGTTATATAGGCGCTAGGGCTCCTAGGGCTCGACAACCGTCGTGACCGAGGCGATGCACGTCGATTCACCGATGAATCCTTTCGGGCGCCCATGGTGGGCTTCATCGACATCTATCCTCAGGAGAAGCCAATGAGCACCACCTCCGATCTCAGCTCAATACCGGTTTGGCGCGCCACCTGATCGCGCACGATGGCCATCAGTTGGTAGACGTCACGTGACGTCCCCGTGGGCTCAGCTTGGATAAAATTCGCATGCTTACTCGACACCGACGCACTCCCATGGCGCAGTCCTTTGAGTCCGCATGCTTCGATCAACTGTGCCGCTGGAGCATCGACAGGATTGGCAAAAACCGAACCAGCATTCTGCCCCCCTGGCTGGTGGGCTCGCCGCCAGGCGACGATCTCGCTAATCTGTGACTCCAGGGCCTTTGGATCTCCAACCTCAAGCTGGAGCCGAGCCCCCACAACGACCTGATCAGGGGTCAGAGCTGAGGAGCGATAGGACAGCGCTAAGTCGCTGGCCGGGCGCCAACTCGCTCCGTTGGGGTCGGCAAGGTCCACGATCAAGGCAGCCTGGAGGCTCTCCTCTAACACGTGTCCGTGCCCACCGGCGTTCATGCGAACGGCTCCACCAACGCTCCCTGGCACCCCAACAGCCCAGGTGAAACCTGCAAGCCCTAACTTCGCAAGCCGTCGCGCCATGACCGGCAGTGGAGAAGCACCACCGAGCTCGACGAGGGTTCCTTCCTGACGAAGCCAGGAGAACCCGGCGCCGAGTGTCACCACCAACCCTGGAAACCCAGCATCGGATACCAGGACGTTTGAACCTCTACCCAACACAAAACACGGAGGTCGCTCCTCCTGCTCGGTGATGAGGCATCTCAGGCGTTCAAGCTCCTCAACCGAGGCAACCTCAACACAAGCGGCGGCCAAACCGCCAACACGATAGGTCGTTCGCGCACCGAATGGAGCGTCAAGGAGGACGAGCATGCCTTCGGCGCGAAGCCTCTCGACCAGCGGTTTGAGTGCCTCGCTCGCGTTATCACCAGACATCAGCGAGCTCCGTATCGAGCATCGTGATGTCACCTGCCCCAAGGGTAAGGCAGACGTCGTCTGGCTCCAGCAAGTCACGCACCGTCCTGGCTAGATCGTGTCGTGAGGCACAGTAATAGGCACGATCACCAAGCACATGTCGAGCTGCCTCAAAGACCAACTCACCACTGACACCTGGGATCGGATCCTCACCAGCGGCATAGACGTCGGTGATCACCGCCAGGTCAGCACCCGATAGCGCTTCTCCGAGCTCTTGGGCGATCGCGCGCGTGCGTGAGTACCGATGCGGTTGAAAGACGGCGACCACTCGACGAGCACCCAACTGGCGTGCCGCAGCGATCGTGGAGACGAGCTCACTCGGAAGGTGGGCATAGTCGTCGATGATTCTGACCGAGTCCAACACGCGCCGATGTTGGAATCTGCGGGCGACGCCGAGATAGCGACTGAGCGATGGTGCGATCTCGGCGAACGAGACCCCGATCGAGCCTGCCGCCGCTACCGCCGCGGTCGCATTCAAAATATTGTGTAGGCCCAACACCGACAGCTCGACACTTCCGAGTCTTCGTTTGTGTTCGAAGAGTTCGAAGGCGGTCGACATCGCCGACATCGAGACGTTTTTAATCTGATAGACGGCACTCTCGGAAAAGCCATAGCTCATACACTCGCGCTCAAGCGCCAGGCTTGCTAGGAACGGATCCTCGACACAGAGGACTGGCGGCAGCCTGGAGTTGTCAACAAAGCGACGAAAGGCCTGTTTCAGGTGGTCAAGATCTCCGTAGAAGTCCAGATGATCTGGCTCAACGTTGGTCACGACAGCCAGCGTGGGGTCAAGCGCAAGGAACGTACCGTCACTCTCATCGGCCTCCACCACCATCACGTCCGAGGTTCCAAAATGGCCGGAGGCACCTGCCTCGTTGAGCTCCGCTCCGATCACATAGCTTGGACTGTAACCAGCGAGGGCCATCGAAAGTCCGATCATCGAGGTGGTGGTTGTCTTGCCGTGTGTACCGGATACCGCAATCACACGGCGCCCCTCCGTGAGCCCCACAAGAAGTTCTGCGCGCGTCGACGTGGGGATGTTGGCACCACGGGCGGCAACAAGCTCAACGTTAGTTGGGGCAATCGCCGTGGAGTAGGCGACAAGGTCTGCCCCGTCGACATAGGAGGCAGCGTGTCCGAGGTACACCTTCGCGCCCAGCAGTCGCAGCCGCTCCAGCACAGCAGACTCTTTGAGGTCAGAACCGCTGACCTGGCGGCCCGCCTCCAACAGGAGCGATGCGAGTGCGCTCATGCCTGCGCCACCAATACCGATAATGTGAACCCGTTGGACTCGATCAAGAAGGCTCATCGTCGTCGCATCTCCTCCCAGATATGCCTCGCCGCATCGGGATGTGCAAGCCGCCGTGCAGCCTCTCCCATCGCTTGGCGCCTCGCCCCGTCGGCGACGAGATCCCCAATGGCCGCGGCAAGGACATCGCCGGAGAGGGCATCGTCTTCGATGACTAGCGCCGCCCCTGCACGCCGAAAGACCTCAGCATTCTTGCGCTGATGGTCGTTCGGGGAATGTGGCAGCGGAACCACAATCGATGCGACACCCGCGAGCGCGATCTCGGTCAAGGTGCTAGCTCCAGCCCTCGCCACCACCAAATCCGCCGCCAGAACCATGCGATAGAGCGTTGGCTCATAGCCTAAGACCTGATAGCGCGCCTGGGTGGCCACCATGGCCCCAGGTGATGGGGCAAGAGCATTGGCCGAACCCATAGCGTGGATGATGCGCACGCCAGGAGCGTCAACAAGTAAACGCGCCGCCTCCTGGGTCGCGACGTTGACACTGCGAGCACCCAAGGAGCCAGACGTCACCACCACGACGATTTCTTCTGGGCCATAACCAAGCGATGCCCGAAGTGTCTCACGATCCGCTTCGGTGACGACCGCCCTGCGAGGTGGATTACCAACCACCAACGTCCGAGGGAGCCACGAGCGCGGGACCGCGACCGGCCAAGCCAAAAAGATTCGCCTCGACCAGCTCCCAACCAACCGATTCGCACGCGTTAGGGCAGCGTTTTGTTCCAAAAGGTAGGACTGAGCGCCATGGCTGCGGGCAACTAGGGAGACCAATGGTGTATGAAACCCGCCGAAGCTGATCACCTGCTCCGGACGAGGCAAGCTCGCAAGGGTCGCCAGATTGGCCCTCATGGCACCCGCATTGGCACCCACGGCCCCCACGAGACCACGAGCGCCCCTGGCGAGGCCGACACCTCGCATGCGGGCTATGCGCACGTCAAGATCTTCGGTAACCTCGTGATCGACCCGTCGATCGGTGGTGATCAACACAGGAGTGACCTCATCATCGAATGCCTCCATGACCGAGACGGCCCCATGGATATGCCCAGCCGTGCCACCGGCCGCCAACCACACGACACGACTCATTTGATCTTCCTCCTGCGAATGATACCATTGACGAGTCCCAGTGCTGCCAGGGTGACGACGGTGGACGATCCTCCAGCGGAGATGAGCGGCAATGGCACACCCGTCACCGGCAAGAGACCGATGACTGCTCCGATGTTGAGTGTCATCTGCACCAAGAGCCATACTCCAATGAGGAACGTCAAGGTTCGCTCGGCAGGGTCACTCAATCGCTCTGACACCCGAAAAATTACTACGACGAGCGCGACGAGCAGGAGGAGGATCACGACCGATCCAAGGAGACCAAAGTCCTGCCCCACGACCGCGAAGATGAAGTCGGTCTGGGCATTGGGCACATAGCCCCAGTTTGCCAATCCGGTGCCGAGGCCGGTGCCGAGAAGATGGCCAGAGGCGAAGGAATCCAACGCCTGGACTTCTTGATAGGAGTAGCTCATCCGGTACTCCCACGGGTGCAAAAACGACAGCAGCCGCAGCCGACGATAGGCGCTCGAGAAGGCACCAGCGACCCCAATCAACACCGACCCAACCGTGACAAAGGTCAGCGCACGACCGCGTACTCCACCGATATAGAGCGCCGCTAACCCCAATGAGAAGACGATCATCGCCGTCCCCATATCGGGCTCAAGAAAAATCACCCCAGCCATGACCACGGTCACCACGATCACCGGCCCAACCAGCTGGCCCGGCCGTCGTTTCGCTACAAGCTGGGCCAAGAACAGCACCAGCGCGAGCTTGGCGAACTCGGAAGGTTGGACCTGAATCGGACCAAACTGGAACCACCGATCGGCGCCGCCTACGCTGCGACCGACACCCGGAAGCATGACCGCAAGCAACATCACGACGGCAAGCAGCAAGAGCAAGGGTGCCAACTTCAACCAAACCCTCAGGGGAACCAATCCCATCACCGCAAAGGCCAGTCCTCCGATAACGAGCCAGAGCAGCTCGTGACCGACGAAGGAGACCACCGAGGCGTGCGCAGCGATCGTCGCCACGTAGGCCGCCGCCACCTCGAGGATCGCCCCGGCGGTGACAAGGATGGCGAGTAGCCAGTAGAAGCTCGACCCGAGGCGTACTTTCGCTAGCAAATTGCCCAATGTGCGGCTACGGACGGTGGTTGCCATCGCGAACTCCTCCCCCTTGATCTCCTCGATCCAAATGGCTCATTGATCCTCCAAACCGCGCGACGGAGCAGGGGCTATCGTGCCCTGGTCGTACCCCGTCTCGATCAAACGTCTCACGGTGACCTTGAAGTCGTCACCGCGGTCCCGATAGCTGCGGTACCAGTCAAACGATGCCGCCCCTGGGGCGAGTAGCACCACATCACCAGCCATCGCCTCCCGCGACGCTAGGGTCACCGCCTCCGCCATCGATGAGGCCATCATGGCCGGACGGCCAAGCTCGCGGAAGAGCTCGACGATGGTGGGGCCGGCTTCACCAATGCCGATGACGGCCCGAATGTGTGCAGCGACCTCGCTCAACGGGTCAAATGACAGCCCCTTGCCACGACCGCCAGCGATAAGGACCACGTGGGCAAACGAACTCACTCCAGCGGCGGCCGCCACCGGCGTCGTCGCCTTGGAATCGTTCACATAAAGCACACCACGAAGCTCACCGACACGCTCCTGTCGGTGTTCGAGACCGCGAAATGCCGCCAGCGTCTCTTGGATCGCCGCCGTCTCGGCTCCAGCCGCCTCAGCCGTCGCCCACGACAAGAGCGCGTTGGCAAGATCGATCGGGCCCGACCGACCCAACGCTGAAACCGGCATCAAAACCTCACCCGTTGGTCCGATCAACTCGCCGGCATACACCCGGTAATCGGCCAACTGATCGTCGCCAACTCGTGGTGCAAGTGAGAAGGTTCGACGCGTGACACCTGCTGGCAACGCCGTGTTGGCAACCACCGGGTCGTCTGCGTTCAAAATGGCGACGCTTCCCCCTCCCAACTGGGTAAACAGCTTTGCCTTCGCACGTCGATAGTGCTCGAGATCGCCATGCCAATCCAGATGATCGGGGGTAAAATTGGTCCAGCTCGCGGTCGCAGGTGAGAACGTGGGAGCCCAAGTCAGCTGGAATGAACTCGCCTCGACGACATAGCGGCTCGCTCCCGTTCGCGCAACCGAGGCAAACGACACCCCAGCATTGCCACAAAGGATCGCCCCTGGCCCGAGCATCTGAGTGGTCAAAGTGGCAACCGTGGTCTTACCGTTCGTCCCCGTGATCGCACTCACCGGCGCATCGGCTAGGAGCCAGCCGAGTTCGAGCTCGCCGATCACCCGACCTGCGAGTGGCGTCAGGCCCAAGCGCTGGGGTGCGAGCCCTGGCGACACGACGATCAGATCCCACGGCTCTCGAACGAGGGCTTCGATCGTTCCTAGCGACTCGAAGACCCCGCGCTCAAGGGCGACCTCGCGTCCCATCTCCCGATCCTCGGCCAAGCTCAGTCGTGCACCGCTATCAGCTAGCGCGTCGACAACCCCGAGCCCGCTGACCCCAAGACCCACCACAAGCACCCGTTTGCCACCGAGGTTCATCGGCCAAAGCTCCCGATCGAGAGAAAGTCGGCATAGAAGGCACCGACAGCAATTGCGGTCATGACGGCTGCAAAGATCCAGAGCCTGATCAACACCGTCGTCTCCGGCCAGCCATTGAGCTCGAAGTGATGGTGGATAGGGGCCATCTTGAGAATACGTCGATGAAAGACCCGAAAGGAGAATACCTGCCCGATGACGCTGAGCGTCTCAATCACAAAGAGACCTCCAAGCAACAACAGGAGCAGATCGAGGCGAAGCACGAGCGCAAAAGCTCCGAGACCACTCCCAATCGCTAGTGAGCCGACGTCGCCCATGAAGATCTTGGCCGGTGGCGCGTTCCACCACAAAAAGCCAATGATCGCGCCGACAAAACAGATTGCCAGTGCCGCCAGGTCAAGGGCGTCATGGACACCATAAGCCACGACATGGCGAAACATCCAATACGAGATCAGCGCCAGAGCCGCAAAGGCAAAGATGGCGGCCCCAGAGGCGAGCCCATCGAGGCCGTCAGTGAGGTTGACGGCATTCGAGGTACCGACCACCACAAGGACGGCAAAAATACACCAACCAACGGTGCCAAGCCCGATGCTGAGACTTCCAAGCCGCACGAATGAGATCGCGGTAGGCACATGCGCCCAGTAGTGGGCCAACAACGCAAAGGCGACCGCTACCGCGACCTGGGAGGAGAACTTGGCCGACTTCGTGAGGCCGAGGCTACGTCGATTGCGCACTTTTAAGAGATCATCGATCAGTCCAATGGCTCCAGAAAGGACGGTGACACCGACGACCAGGATGCCTGATCGAGAGAACCCAACTCCGAGGTGGACATGCACCAGCAAATAGCTCAGTACGATCGCGATGATGATCGCGATGCCACCCATGGTGGGAGTACCGGCCTTGACGAGGTGGCGGCTCGGTCCATCCTCACGAATTTGTTGACCAACCCCGCGGGACCGCTGTCGGTCAATCAGAACTGGTGTCACAAAAATCGCGACAATCAACGCCAGTCCGCTGCCGGTGAGGATCGCAATCAACGTTCGGGCTCCCGGAGTTCGAGTACCGCTCGCAACGCCTCGTCGTAGTCGTCGAAGTCGTAGCTAGCAGAACCAATCCGTTGGCTCCTCTCATGTCCCTTACCGGCGATCACCAACACGTCATCGTCACACAGCTCGTGCACCGCCGTACGGATCGCCTCTCGTCGGTCAAGCAAGACGCGTGGCCTAATCGCCTGGACGCAGCCGGCAATGACATCTTCGGCGATCGCACGTGGATCCTCGGAGCGAGGATTGTCGCTAGTGACGATCACGACATCTGCCAACCGTTCGGCCGTCGACCCCATCAACGGTCGCTTCCCATGATCTCGCTCGCCGCCGGCACCAAAGACCACAAACAGTCTCCCGTGATGCCCAAGCGAAAGCCTCGCCGCGATCAGCACCTGCTCGAGGGCACCGGGCGAGTGGGCATAGTCGATGAAAATGGATCCGTGCTCGCTCGGTACTCGTTCGAGTCGCCCGCGTGGGGCCTGCACCTCCCGCGCCACCTCGATAAGATCCTTTAGGTCAAAGCCGAGTGACTCCATCACGATGAGCGACGTGTGTAGGTTCACAAGGTTATGGTGTCCAATCAAGGGTGCGGCAAATCGATAACCACGCAGATCGAAACTCAATCCATATGGCCCAAGCGTCACATTGGTCAGCGCGTCGTCAGAGACCCCCACGACCGGGATACTCGCCTCACTCATGAGCCTACGTCCCCACGGGTCATCGACATTGATGACGCCAAGATGGGCGTAGCTCGGATCAAACAGCGAGGCTTTGGCTGCGAAATAAGCCTCCATCGACGGGTGAAAGTCCAGATGGTCCTGGGATAGGTTGGTAAACACGGCGACGTCAACGTCGAGATACTTGACCCGACTCATGGCAAGGGCAATCGAGGAGATCTCCATCGCCGCATAGCTCCGGCCATCCTCCACAAAGCCCGCCAAACGACGAGCGATCTCAGGAGCTTCAGGCGTGGTGAGCCGACCCCAGAGCGTACCCATGGTTCCGACCCCGTAACCAAGCAGGCCCAACATCTCGGCGACGAGCGACACGGTGGTCGTCTTGCCATTGGTTCCAGTCACCCCGACCACCTTGAGCCTCTTCGAGGGCTCTCCATAGACCAGCTGACTCGCGAGGGCGACCTGTTCACGCAGGCGTGTGGGATCCACCACGAGCTGGGGAAGGCTCGTTGGAGACACCGGGTCGGCCACAAGTAGCGCTATCGCCCCTTGCCGAGCGGCCTCCTCCACATAAATCGACGAATCCACATGGGATCCTGGAACAACCGCGAAGATATCACCGGCTCGCAGGAGACGGTGATCCATCGCCAGACCGGACGGCTCAAGGTCCTCGCCTATCGCACCAACGATCTTGGCGTCTAGTCGACGAGCCAAATCGCCCAACCTCACTGCGGCATGCCTCGTCTCTCCCACTCCCTCGCCCCAACCTGGACCACAACCATAACTATGGTATAGGGATACGGTGGCTGTGATAGTCACCCGTGGCCCCTTCGGCGGGAAGGTTTCTTGATCTTCGGGAGGAGTGCTGACTCAACCTTACCCGACGGGGTAATGCCATAGCGGGCCAACGCGTACCGCATGATCTGGGAAAACACCGGGGCCGCCGTCATCCCACCGTAAATCGGGACCGGCTGATCGAGCATGACAATGGCACTGAGCACCGGGTGCTGCGCCGGCACCATGCCGACAAAGGTACCCCAGTAGGCGCCCATCTGGTACCCAGACTGGGTATGTAACGGCTTCTGGGATGTCCCAGTCTTGCCCGCTACGAGATAGCCAGGGATCGTCGCATCTGGAGCGGTGGCGTTGGCCCCAGTCACGCCGGAGAGCAGATGGACCATCTCTGCATCGATCGCTGGGGGCACGATGCGATGCGGCGAAGGACTCGGCAACGGATGGAGTTGACCATCACTTCCAACGGTCCCCAACACGAGCTTTGGTGGCACCATCACACCACCGTTAGCGATCGCGTTGTAAGAATCGAGCACCTGCAGGGGTGTCACCAGCTGGTCTTGGCCAATTGGGGTGGAACCAATCGCCGTCGGCGACCACTGGCTGATCGGCTTCATGTACCCTTGTGTCTCCCCAGGGAATGCCAGGCCAGTGGGTTCGCCCCAGCCAAAACGTTCAAACGAGGCCAGCAACCGTGCCGGCCCAAGCCGTCGGGCGATCTCGATAGTCCCAACGTTTGAGCTTTGGGCCAAGATCTGACCCATCGTGAGCACCTCGGTCGGGTGCGGTTCTGCGTCGTGAAAAATTGATCCGTCGATATCGAGCTGTCCGGGAACGACCTCGGTCGAGGTTGGGGTGATCAGATGGTCCTGAAGCGCTGCAGTGAAGGTGGCGATCTTGGCGACCGACCCCGGTTCGTAGGCGTAGGCTACCGCCTGATTCGTCCAGCTCTCAGTCGGTAGCGCGCGTTGGACATCGACCGGCTGGCCACCATTAGCGAGCGGCTTGGCACCGGGCAACGGAGGCGCACTAAGCGAGACCATCGCCAAGATCTGACCCGTTGCGACGTCCATCACAACCGCGGTCCCACCAATTGCATTCGTCTTTTCGATCTCCCCGGCTACCGCCTGCTCGGCATAGGCCTGCAAGCTCGGGTCAATCGTCAACTCCAGATTTTTGCCCTGCACCGGCGCCTGGCGCTTGACGACGGCATTTGGCAGCGGCAACGATCCGCTCGCAACACGCTCAATCTGGTAGCCATTCTTGCCAGCGAGCAAGTTCTGATACTGGTACTCAAGACCAAAGAGCCCATTGTCGTTCGCGCCGACCCGGCCAATGACCGGCTCCGCCAACGAACCCGCCGGGTAATAGCGCGCCTGACCCGGCTCAACATTGATACCTGGGAGCTCTCCGTCGAGCGCCATGTTCTCGATTCGAGATCCAATCGACTGGGTAACCAACTGGGCAACCACCGAATATCCGCCCGGCACCGTCAGGGCGTGTTGCACCTGCGCTACCGGCGAATCGACCAACGTTGCCAGGGTTTTCGCTTCAGTGGCTGGGCTCTTGATTTGAAGCGGATCGGCGATGATGGTGTCACGGAGCTCCGACGTCGCCAGCATCTCGCCGTTTCTCGCCAGGATGGATCCTCGCAACCCCGGAAGCGTAACCGTGGTCTCGGCTTCTTGTTGAGCGAGGTTGGTATAGGTCGGCGGAGCTAAGACGGTGACCCGCAGCAACTGGACGATGAGTGCCAGGGTGACAATGCCACAAACCAAAAAGGTCAGCCTCGTACGTCGACTCCGCCGCTTAGTTGCCACTGGCGACCTCGCCTGCGGGAAGTGGCAGCGTCGGGCTCGACCCCTCGGCCTGTGGTAGCGCAGCAGCGCTCTTGGTGCTGGAGCCTGCGACCACATCAACCGATCCCGGAAGCATGAGATGGAGATGGGCGCTTGCGTAGTTCATGATTCGCTGCGGAGATGACAGCTCAGCGACCTGGAGTTTGAGGTTCGCCTGGGTACGCTCAGCCTGAGTAATGGCAGAGCTTAGCTGAGCGACCCTCGACTCTTGGAGTTCGATACCGATCCGAGCGACTACCACCATCGTCATGAGTCCAACAATGGTTACAAAGATCACGATGCTACGCAGGCGGCGCCAGCGAGAGACGCGTGCTGGTGGCGTAATGAGCACCAGTTCAGGTCGTCGACGTTGAGGTCGCTCGCGCAGCGGGGTCTGGGGCAGCGCTACTACTCGTGCCATGTGGTCACCTGATGCCAATATCGATCGATTACATCGTTTACGTCTCGAGCGCTGCGTCGCAATGAGCGAAGGTGCGCGCTCCTGGATCTTGGATTCAACGTCGCCTCCGCCTCTGAGGGGTTGATAGCGTGTCGTTGGATTCGTTCACCCGCCGGTGTCGCACCGCACGTACAGCCCAACCGCGGAGGACAGAGACATCCACCAGTCTCTACGTGGCGCATAAAGCGCTTGACGAGCCGGTCCTCGCCCGAGTGGTAGCTGATCACCTGCAACACTCCCCCCACATCGAGTAGGGCGAACGCCGCAGGGAGGAATTGAATAAGCTCGTCGATCTCGTCGTTGACACTGACACGCAAGGCCTGAAACACCTTCGTTGCTGGGTGGATGCGACCACCGCGCAGCTTTGCTGGGGTGGCTTCGACGATCACGGCGGCGAGCCCTCCGGTGGTTGTCACCGGCAGCGCATCTTTGATAGCTGTGGCATAACGCCTAGACAACGAACCAACACCATGTTGCCGGAAGAGGCCGATGAGGTCGTCCACCGTACTCGACTCGAGTAACCGCGCGACCGTCATCCCTTCGTTGGACTGATCCATCCGCATATCCAGTGTGGCATCGAACCGGAAGGAAAAGCCGCGGGCAGGATCGTCAAGCTGCATGGAGGAAACACCAAGATCGGCGAGTACTCCGGCTACCGCCGTGACTGGTGATACCGTCTCGGTGAGGTTCGACATGGTTCCATGCACCAGTCGCACGCGTTGGCCATAGCGCTCCAGTCGAACTCGGGTCCGCTCCAAGGCTTGTCGATCCCGATCGAGGCCCACCACCTGGACCCAGTCAAAGGCATCGAGTAGCACTTGGGTGTGCCCACCGAGTCCAACGGTGGCATCCACAACGACCGCTGATGAGGATCGCCGATCCCGAAAACCATCCACGACCTCGGCGGCGAGCACCGGCAGGTGTTGAAAGACCTGTTGGCCCCTTGGATCCACGTGATCCGAGATGGGAGGGTGATCGTTACCTGGCGTCAAGTTAGAGGGGGTCAAGTTAGAGGGGGTATGGTCAGCCATCGTTTTGTTCCCGATAACGATTCCAGCGAACAGGATCCCATACTTCAATCGTTCCAAAAGCACCATTGACCAGAACCTCGCGCTCAAGATCGACGAGCGTGCGCAATGGCTGGGGAAGACCGATCCTCCCAAGGCGATCGATCTCAAGCTCGAACGCCTGCCGACCCCAGTCGCGCAAACGAAGTCGCTCGACGGACTCACCCCAGTTCTCTTGGGGGACGGCGTTGGCAAAAGTTAGAAAATCTTCCACTGTCCAGATCACGATGCACGGGTCACCATATTGCGACGGCGTCGCGTAACAGTGATCGGTGAAGTTAGAGCGAAAGCGCGCAGGCAAGGTGAGACGACCCTTCAGATCAAGGGTGTGGGTGTAACCACCAAAGAACTTTGCCTTCACCTCACCCGTTTGCCACACTGACCCGACAGCCCTCTCCACTCACAACCAATGGGCCCCACTTTACCCCACAATTCCCCACTTGTACTCTGAATTTCGGCATGAAGAGGGCGAAACATGACATATTTCGAGACCGGAATGGTATTGAACGAACAGTTGTTCTATTACAGGGTGGTAATCGCTTGAATGAGGCGATCTTGCAACCTCTGCCGCGAAAGTGCGACTCCTGGTGCTATGCCAGCCACTCGAAGTGGCAGATTGGCGAGATCGGAATCGCGCAGGAAACGCGAGATCTCGCTCTGGCGCTCATTCCAGAGCAGCGAGAGTTGGAAGCAGGCCTGACCTCGAGAGCGGCGCTGCGCGAGGCCAAGCACCTTAGCCCCACCAATGGTGAGTTCGCCAAAACCAAGGTCGGCAAAGCAGATCATCCGCCCGAGCTCGGTCCGCTCCTGTCGCTCGGTGACTACTCGGCCCTCGACACCAAGACCCTCAAGGAGATTCCGTACCGCCGTGCCCAGCCAGAGAAATGATGATCCTAGATCTCTCAGGACTAACGGGTCGTCAAGTCGGAGATACAGCATCAGCCAGATCTGGTCCCCAGGTTCAACGAGTACCGCACCTCCCCCGCTATGGCGTCTCACGACCGTGATGCCCTCACGTCGGACTCGTTGGAGGTCAAAGCCCTCCTCTCCGGTCGAGGAGCCGAGCACCAGGGCGCGGTCGATGGGTTCAGCGACCCGACACAGGCGTTCACCTTCTGTGAGTCGGGGCCAGGCCTCATGCAGCGTCGCTGTCGTTAACGATACCCTTTCAAGTCGCCAACGGGCTTGACTTGTCGAACTCATTGTGGCGCAATACCTTTGATCACGTGTCGCTGACCACCTGTAAAGGGGCAGTGCCGACATCCGAGGCTACAGCAAAAGCCACGATCCATCAGCGAGGCTGCGGTCAAGACGCTGTCGCCGGTCTCAGGATCGAGATAGCTATCAACGCCAGCATCGAGGGCGCAACGGTGCAGTTGCAGACGGATGCGTGCCAGGGGGTGGTCGTAATCGAAACGACGCTCTGAGGGAAAGTAGAGCACGAGCTTGTGCCACTCCTCGTCGGATCCAACTCGCATTCCACCGCCGTCCAAACTCTTCGCTAGTCACACTCTTGGCTAGTCACACTCTTGGCTAGTCACACTCCTGGCTAGTCACACTCCTGGCTAGTCACACTCCTGGCTAGTCACACTCCTGGCTAGTCACACTCTTGGCTAGTCACACTCTTGGCTAGTCACACTCTTGGCTAGTCACACTCTTGGCTAGTCACACTCTTGGCTAGTCACACTCTTGGCTAGTCAAACTTTACTTTTCGCGTGCATTCGGTCCCGCACAGACCAGCCTAACCATCGAAGCCAAATGTCCAATGGCGGTCGATCCCATCCGACTAAGAAATGCCGAGGATCCAAAGTCTGGATCGATCGCTACGCATCCCGACTACGGTAGTCTAGTCCCAGGGGTCCAAGCAGGCAAGGAGATGTGTGGAGGCGTACGTTCTTATCCAAACAGAGATTGGCGCTGTGGGCAAGGTACTCCCCGCGGTCCGTTCGCTGCCGCTGGTTGACCGCGCCGATGATGTCACCGGCCCCTATGACATCATTGCGTTGCTCGATGCCGAGACGCTCCAAGAAATTGGTCGTCAAGTTGTCGAAGGAATCCAGGTCATTGAGGGTGTAACGAGGACGTTAACCTGTCCAGTCGGACACCTCAACCTTGATATGCTGCTCCCTCCTCAGGAGGGCTAGGCACCCCAGATCTGCGCTTCGACCATCCACATGAGTCATACCCACCTCTGTATGGGATCGCGAGCGAAGCTTCGATCAGCTGCTGGGCATGCGTGAGTGATGGTCCGGCCAACCTTAGGTCGCCTAAGCTCGTTCGATCGACGATGCCGCTGGTACCAAGTCACCAACGCTGACTCACGGCGCCACCCGGTCACGCGCGCAGCCGTGCGATCAACGGCTTGCGCACCCCTTGGTGTCTAAAAGCTCACCAGCCTCCAGCGGCTGCAGGGTATCACTGCGAGCCGACATGAACTAGGCACCCAACGAGGGGATCACTATCGAATAGAGATCGCTATCGGTCGACGATGTCACAACGAACGAGTTGCGACCCGCACGCAAGGGGGTCTCCAGCCACAAGCAAGCGGCCAGGCACCGTAGCAAACCATACAGTCAGGCAGAAACGGTTGTGATCCGAGGCAAGCTCGGTCGCCGACAGCTGGCAGATCGTTGTCGTCTACGTAGACCTTCGAGTGCGCTAAAGCTGGGCGATGACGAGCTTGGAGTCCTTGGTGGCCACGGTATGGCTCCCGTATAACGGATTCTGCAGGTAAAGCGTCGAGGGTGTAGCGATAACGGTGGCAAGCGTCACATTGCGACTAGCCCCAAGTACGATCTTGGTCAGCGAACCCGGCGGGCCATAGCGGCCAATCACCAAGCGATTAAAACCATCAGTGGTTTCACACGAGGCCGCGAGTATGCCGATGGCGCCGCCATTTGTGGCCTCCAAAAATCCAACCTTGATGCGAGCCACGCTGCCAGTCCACGACTCGACGGTGTTGCAAAGGTGGTTGGCGGCGGGCTTGATCCACGATCCAACCCCAAATTGGCGCGCAGCCAAGCGTCCGTGGGGCCCATAGTCAACGATAGGTTGGGTCCCCAATTCGAGTTCATTGGCTCGCAGTATGACCTCCTTGGCCGCGAGCGCCCTCGCTGCAAAAAACTCGTGAAGCTCAAATGGCACCGACACCACCAGCACCGCGCCGAATGCGAGCATGCCTCGCTTCACCCATTTGCCTCGATTCGCCTGGCGGCGCGCAAAACGCTCGTCGCCGGAGCGTCTCCAATACGGAACCGACGCTCGTGCCGATGGTGGCTCTGCTTGGGTCATAATCTCGACCTCCATGCGGTAGAAAGGTCCAACTGCAGCACTGTCTGATCAATGTAGTCGTTCAAAACGCCAAAGATGAGGGCAGCACTTATGCGCAGCCCAAGTTCGGCAGGCTCGTATTTGAGCATAAACTCGTGGAGTGACAACAAATGAGCACGATAGATGGCAACGATTACACGATCACCTTCGACATTGGCTCGGGAAATGGCCCCCAAGCGGCCCACTTGAGACCTACCCAACGACCCGCCGACGCAAACCAGGCTGGGATGGCTCCGTTCGTATGCTTGTGGGACTCTCATCCCCGGCAGACGGCGTACTGCTTTCGATCGATCCGGCATTGACCCGACGTTTGATCGATGGTTATAACAGCACTTCGACGCAAGGGGTCGTCACCGATACCCGCTTAGGTATGCGCTCACAATCACCTTCGCACGAGCCAGGCACATCGACACCCCTGCCCCCAGAAGCCGAAACGGTCATCGACGATGTCATCGCACTAAATGACGCCATCGCCTTCATCGAAACTCGACTTGGCCTCGGCGACCATGCGATCTTTTGTGGGTTCTTCCGGTTCGCGTTCAGCGTCCCGGTTCTTGGAGAACCAGGTGTCTGGGTTTCGGCGAGCGACCCGGGCATTCCCGCCTGGCTCCAACCCTTCGGCGCCAAGGTTCTCGTCGCCTACGATGACGACCACAACGTGATCGCAGGTGTCGGCCTCAAACGACACGATTCCTTTGCCCGAGAACTTGCTGTCGTCACTGAGCCCCAAGCGCGTGGGCGCGGCCTTGCTAAAGCGCTGGTAGCCCAAGCCGCCCGACAGGTATTGCGCGACGGGATGATCCCGACGTATCTCCATGCGCCTGACAACCAAGCGTCAGCCAAGGTAGCCGAGGCAACCGGATTTATCGATCGAGGCTGGCGAATTCTCGGCCTCACCCAGGAGAGCCAAACACGCCTCGAACAGCAGCAATAGACTCATCAAAGCACCTGCATACCTCGCCAGATGGATGTTGGCGCCCCAGCGTGCACCTCTCCTCGATCTTTGTGTCGGGTAGACTTGTCCCCATGGAGTCACTTGCTGGACGAACCGCTATGGTAACCGGCGCATCGGGCGGCATCGGAGCCGCCGTCGCCGCTGCGCTTGCGCAAGCGGGCGCACGGGTGGCCGTCTGCGCTCGGCCCGGCCCTCGGCTCACCACCACCGTTCGCCATTTCGCATCGGCGGGCCACGATGTTCTCTCGGTGGAGGTTGACGTTCGCGACGCAGACCAGGTAAAACGTGCCGTCGAGAAGGTCTACGACCACTTTGGAGACCTCGATGTTCTGGTTAACAACGCCGGCATCGGGATGCGAACGGTGAACCCGCGATTTTTCGAGCAACCGATGTCCTTCTGGGAGGTGCCGGCCGATGACTTCTCCCGAGTCATCGACACCAACCTCACGGGTTACTTTCTTGTAGCGCGCGAAGTAGCACCCCGAATGTTAGCACGGGGTTCAGGCGCAATCATCATGGTATCCATGAACCACGAGACGATGGTACGGCGCGGATTCGTGCCCTATGGACCTTCCCGTGCTGGGTCAGAAGCTTTGGCAAGAATCATGGCCAAGGACCTCGCCGACACTCCTGTCAGGGTCAACATCGTGTTGCCTGGTGGCGTCACCGTAACCGGCATGGTTCCTGAAGATGCGCCCCAAGAACTACGCGATCATGCCCTGTCACCGGAGATCATGGGGCCTCCCATCGTCTATCTTGCATCCGACGCGGCCAAAGGTGTTCACGATGAGCGGATCATCGCTACCGAGTTCGATGGGTGGCTCAAGCGTCATCACTCCTAGACCCCAGACGGCTGCCAACTTAACCACATCACCAGCACACCCTAGTTAACAGGACTTTCTACTGAAGTTTGCTCCTCCGAGCTCTGCATCAACACGTCGCCCGTGACAGGTGGCAACCTCGTTGCCTTAACCGGAACGTAGACGGTGGGCAACCAAGTTTTGACAGGGCTGAACCGCCCCGATTCATCGGTCGAGCTCCCTTGATCGCCATTCTGGTTGGGTTGACCATAACAGCTGACTCGCGCCATGAGGACCTTACCGGTCAGACCTTGCCAACGGGTGACGTGCCTCGATGATGACTCGGTTTGGCTACTACAGCTACCCGTTGGCATGTCCAACTGAGACCGGCTCGATGAACGCACGGTAAAGTTTGGGTAAACTTCTGTCTTGTTCTCGATCTGTTTGCGAGAGGAGCCACACGAATGCCCGAAATCGTCAAGCTCAACCGAAGGCTCTATCTCGACGTTAACCACTTCGCCGTCAGGACCCTTTGGGCTCATGGCTTCATGGCAGGATACTCACATCTAGCCGGCATCGGACTCTTGGCACTCTTGTTGCTCATCGCATGGTGGCGTGCTCGGTCGCAATCAAACCCACAACGACAGGTTGCGAGGGTTCTGTGGGCCGCCGCGGGTACTGCCCTTGCAGAGGGCATCTCCCACTACGTCCTTAAGCCACTTTTTGCAGAGCGTCGCCCCTACCTGACCCTCGCTCACGTCGAGGTCTTGCTCACGCGCACGCATGGATACAGCTTCCCGAGTGGGCACGGAACGATCGCCGGCGCGGTCATCGTCGGACTCTGGCTCAGTCGGCAGCGGCTCTTGACAATCCTGGCAGCCATCATGGGCGTCTTTCTGGCCTTCGGCCGAGTCTACGTCGGTATGCACTACCCCGGAGATGTCGTCGCCGGCCTCATTTTTGGAGGCCTCTTTGTGCTCATCTTCAGCCCTTGGGCACTATGGCTCCTTGAGAAGTTCACCACATGGCTGAGCAACTGGAATGCCCTGGGCAAGTGGCTGGTACAAAGTCATCGAAGCATGGGCGCCCACCAGCGCAGCTGAGCTCTAACAACGCCACATTTGGCCTCGGTGGAAGATGCTTGAACGATTGGTTGCCTGGCGAAGTAGCTGCCAACCGGGATGGAGGTTACGAGCACCACAATGCAAACCGGCGTTGGTGATCTTGCACGAACCACGAGAGGCCGTCCAAACGTTCTCCTGCGGTTAGGTCAGGCGATCGGATCAACCCAACATCACGACAGGCCACCCGGTCGTCACCTGTTCGACGATCAGCTGGTGGCACCCTTGGGCTAGGCGTGATCGCATGGGTGGCGTCGATGTGGCGCGGTTGCTGATAAGCGCTAGCGCACGACAGATCCGACGGGGGTTGAAGGGAACAGGGGCTTTGTTGTCAGTGATATCGGGCCACCACGATGTGACCTGCTATAACCCGTCCTGTGAGCGCAGGCAGAACCAATTTGTATCCTTTTCGGCTCCTCATCCGTCTAGGACATGAAAACTTCAACAAGGAGAAGAACAATGAAGAAGAATGTTGGCACAACAGATCGTATCGTCCGTTCAGTAGTCGCAATAGCTGCGATTATTCTCGCATTCGTCGTCGGCGCGACCACCGCATGGGGGATCGTTCTCTTCGTAGTCGCCGCCATCATGGTCATCACCGCAGCATCACAATATTGCCCGATCTATACCTTGACAAAGGTGAACACGCTGGGATCGACAAAGCACGTTACCACGAAGCGATAGACTCAGCTCGACCGATGAGTTGGCTGGACAGCTCGGGATCGTGCCCTGAGACACTCCCTGAGATACAGGGAAGCAGGGGATGATAGATACCCGGAACGATAGGACGCCATGGTGAATGAACCTGAGGCTCTCGATAATTCTTTCGAGAGCCTCGTCGCCCGTGAGATTCATGGACTCTACCGATATGCATACTCCCTTGTCGGATCCTCGGCAGAGGCTGAAGATCTTGTAGGAGAGACCATCGTGCGAGCTTTGGAGCGTCAAACGCAATTTCGTGGTGGTGATGGGTTGCGCAGTTGGCTCCACCGAATGTTACGCAACATCGCTATCGATCGCACACGACACCATTCTCCCGAACACCTTGCCGAAGACGTCGAAGTCCTATGGAGCGATGAGTCTTACCAGGTCGACGCACAAGCCCTGATCGAGCGCATGGAAGTCCGTAGCGAGCTTCAGGAAGCGCTGTTCCATCTACCAGTGATCTACCGGGAGGTCGTGGTGCTCCACGACGCAGAGGGTTGGTCAACACCAGAGGTGGCTGCGTTGCTAGGGGAAAAGCCACCGACAATCAAGCAGCGCCTCAGACGTGGGCGCATGATGCTGGTAACGAGTCTTGCCAAAGGAGATGCGCGTAAGATGGCCAACAAAGACGTGGTGTTAAGCTGTGCGCAAGCGAGAGCTCAGATCTCTGACTACATCGATCACGAACTCCCCCCCAGACAGGCGCAGCTCCTAGAGCAGCACCTTGCTCACTGCGCGACCTGTCCGAGCCTCTATCGTTCCCTCGTGGGCGTGACCGAAAAACTCGGTAATCTCCATGATCCCGACAGCGTCATACCCAAAGATATTGCCGAAAGAATCAGACACAGCATCCGCCAGAACCAGCCCCAAACCCGATCATCTCACCAGGACTAGTTGCACAGACGCCATCGCAGTCCCTACGCCACAACAAGACTTGGCTTGGTGTCGATAGCTCTCACCGTCTCGATAACCCAGAGCCTTGCCCTCACCCACTGACATCACCTTGGAGACCTCCTGCACCCTTCTTCGTCTGTGTTCGATCACGGATGATCGCGCGTGTATCCACTTGAGCACCTTCGATCATTTCAGTCTTGGTGCAGCAAATGATGGCTAGCCGATTCATGTATCCTTCATCGCTCGAGCGTTCCGGCACAAGGTTCGCCCCAGTCTAGATAATCTTCGCGAAAGATGCGTCGCCATAACAGGTATCGAAAGACTTCTATCGTGAAACCCTGTGGCAACGTGATGACACAACGAATGACACCATTGCCTCTGAACAGGATGTTTACCGATCCAAAGGTAATCACCCCGAGAAGACGAGGCCCAGACAGTCACTAGGGCCTATCGGTATCACGGGTAGAATGGGTATACCCCAATAGGTATAGCACATCAAGTACACAGATAAAGGAGGAGTCCGTTGGACCTAGAGATTCAAATCCATGAGTTCGAAGCGATTCACAATGAAGCCATTGAGTTGATCGACGTTCGTGAGGACTGGGAATATGTTGCTGGTCACGTTCCAGGCGCGGTCAATATTCCTCTCTCGACACTTGCCGACAACCTCGAGTTGATACCAACGACTCGCCACTACGTGATCTGCGCCTCCGGCGGCCGCAGCCTCCGAGCAGCCGAGGCACTGCGAAGTGCAGGTTATGAGTCTGTCTCGGTGGCTGGCGGGACTGTCGCCTGGATCAACCGTGGCAACGATGTCGTAACCGAGGATGATGAGGAGCGCTCCGCGTAGCCTCCAATCGATCGAGATGCCTCTGATACCTCCCTCTCCGCGTCGGCCCCTCTTGAACTGAGACCACTCATCAGAGTTGGATCCGGTGATAATCCGGGATAAATTAACTCATAGCGGCGTGGAGCCGCGCAAAGGGGGAAGTCATCATGACGGATGAAAATTTGCCAGACCTGCCGCCGATGGTCCGCGACAGCCATCTCGTAGCACCCACACTGACACCGTCGCAACGACTGCCGGTTCGTACTGAGTCGGAGTACTTCGACCTCTATCGACGCTCACTCAAGGATTTAGGGGGCTATTGGCAACAGGTCGCCAGCTCCTTTGAGTGGATCGATGGTTGGCCAGCACCAGTGCCCCTCGGCGGTGACTTCGCAAGCGGCTATCGCTTCTTCGATGGAGCCACCATGAATGTCAGCGTCAACTGCATCGACCGTCACGCTCGAACGCACCCAGACAAACCCGCCCTTTACTGGATCGGCGAGGATGGTGCCGAGCGCTCCTGGACCTACGAGGAGCTCCTCGACCACACCGCCCGATTCGCACAAGCTCTGCTCGATCTCGGCGTCACCAAAGGTGATCGCGTAGCTATCTTCTTGCCCAACCTGCTCGAGACCTTTGCCGCAGTGCATGCCTGCTTTCGCATCGGAGCGATCTACAACATCATCTTCTCTGGCTTTTCTGCTAACGCCCTCGCCGACAGGATCGTCGACACGTCGGCAAAGGTTGTCATCACTGCCGATGAATCGTGGCGCCGAGGCCGCCCGGTAGCACTCAAGGCGACGCTCGATACCGTCCTCGACCGTCTACCGACTATCGAGCATGTCGTCGTCGTTCGTAGAACCGGTGCCGTCATCGCCATGCGCGAAGGGAGAGATCACTACTTCGACGAACTCCTCGAAGCTACGCCCAACCGAGCGGACCCGGTGGCCCTCGAGGCGAACGAACCGGCGTTTATCATTTACACCAGCGGCACGACGGCCAAACCCAAAGGACTCGTGCACACCGGGGCAGGATTCTTGATCGGGACGTACCACGATGTGCTGTGGTCCCTCGACCTCGGCCCAGAGGATGTCTACTGGTGCACGGCAGACACTGGTTGGCTGACCTTCCCAATCTTCGAATTGGTTGGAGGGCTCGCCCACGGTGCCACCATGGTCGTCTACGAAGGCGCACTTGACTACCCCACCCCCGACCGCGCCTATGAGCTGATCGAACAGCTCAAGATCACGAAAATCTTCACTGCCCCAACCTTCTTACGAATGCTGGCGCGCAACGGTGAGGCCCTCGCGCAAGCCCACGATCTCTCGACCCTTCGGCTGATCGGGCTGGTTGGCGAGCCACTCGATGCGAAGACTTGGCAGTGGGTTCGAGACCACGTGGGTGATGGCACCGTCGAGATCAACAACACCTATGGCCAATCGGAGACCGGGAGTGCCTGGACCTCCTCGGCGGTCGGCGTAACGCGTTCCAAACCCGGCTCCTGTGGTCCTGCTCTTCCAGGACACGCTTGGGCTATCGTCGACGAGTTCGGGGAACCCGCTGGTGTCGGGCGCGTTGGCTACCTGGTCATTACACAGCCATTTCCGACGATGTTCCGCACCATCTGGAACGACCCTGAGCGATATCGGGCTCAGTATTTCACCCGCTTTGGCCCGAATCGCTACGATACCGCGGATGCCGCCTTAGTAGATAGCGACGGTCACATTTGGGTAGTTGGGCGCGTCGATGGCGTCATCAACGTTGCCGGTCACCGTCTCTCCACCATGGAGATGGAGAGTGCCCTCCTGAGCGTTCCGGGAGTGGCTGAGGCCGCGGTGGTCGGTGTCGATGACGAAACAAAAGGCCAGGTTCCCGTCGCCTTTGTCTCGTTAGCGGCCTCGGCCAACAACGTCACGGAAGATCTGCTCAAACAGAAGATCACCGACGAGATTGGGGCGATCGCAAGGCCACAGAGCGTCTACCTCCTCTCAACCATGCCCCGCACACGGTCTGGGAAAATCGTTCGACGCCTCTTAAAGGAACTTGTCGTCGACGGCCACACGAGCGGTGACGTCACTGGCCTGGAGGACCCTGATGTGCTAGCCAAACTCGAGGAGGAGCTCCGTTAGGTCAAGGCGACTAACCCCGGATACGGGTTAATACCCATCATCGTTCATTGTCCATCGATCGAGCAAAGCGTGACTAGCATTCAGATGACCAGCACTTAGGTGGACTCGGCCAAGGCCAACGCCGGAATGAAAGGGTGACGTTAGCCAAGTCAGCCTCGAAATGTAACACCATGACTGAGAACGTGTGCAACGCTATGGCCGCGCGACCGTCACCTGGTGGATCGGCGCTTGCCACTGACCCATGACCTAGTCGCCCCGATTCCCAGTGGACGATTGCTAAATCCTACGTCGATCGCGCCCCAGACGATGCGAGAGGTGCTGGCGAGTGCCGCCTTCATCAACACCAAAGGCCACAGAACCAGGCACATCATGGGCGAGACAATAGGATACGGATTGCAAAGCAAGTCTCAAGGCACAAAAAGGAGTCACCACCAATGAAGGCAATCTACTACCAGCAGTTCGGTTCACCCGAGGTACTCGAGTACGGAGAGTTGGACACCCCCGAACTCGGACCCGATAGTGTCTTGGTGCGCATCGGTGCAGCATCGGTCAATCCGGTCGACTGGAAGGTGATGTCTGGTGGGTTGAGCTCTCGAATACCATCAGTCTTCCCGGTCGTCCCTGGGTGGGACCTTGCTGGCGTGGTGCACGAGGTTGGACCCTCAGTCACGCGTGTCAAGGTGGGTGATAAGGTTTGGGCGTACGCACGCATGGACTTTATCCATCATGGTACGTTTGCCGAGTTCGCTGCCGTTCCCGAGCGGGTGCTCGCTAACCAGCCCGCATCGCTCACCAGCACAGAGGCCGCTGCGGTGCCCCTTGCGGGACTGACGGCCTATCAAGCACTCATCCATCGCCTCCATCTTCATGAGGGGGATAAGTTGCTGGTCATTGGTGGCGCGGGGGGTGTTGGGGGCTTCGCGATCCAGATCGCGCGCTCGATTGGTGCCACCGTCTACGCCACCGGCTCCAAACCCAACCATGACTATCTCGCCTCCTTGGGGGCACGCCCCATCGATCACGGGGTTGAGCAACTCACAGCACTGTCATCGGTTGGCCTCACAGCCGTCTTGGACCTCTACGGTGGTGCCCCGCTCGAGGAGAGCATTCGACTCCTCCGGGGTGCTGATCGCATCGCCACCATTGCCGATCCCGCAATCGTCGCCCAAGGTGGGCACTACGTCTTCGTGCAGCCCTCCTCTGGAGACCTCGACGCACTCAGCAAACTGGTGGAACGCGATCAACTCCACCCCGAGATCCAAGCACGCTTCCCCCTTGAAGAGACACGGGCTGCTTTTGCGATGTCAATGGAGGGACACGTGAGGGGCAAACTCGTAATCGAGGTTGCCGACCTCTAGACAACCTCACGACCATAACCGTCATTGTGATCGATTCCACGGTGGCATCGAGGTCTCTCGAACGAGACCTGTCGAACCCCTTACCTTCACGTCCCTTAGGCGTGTGTGCCCCTGGCCCCAGAGCTGGCGGAGCCACATCATCGGACCTGACCGTTCGGTGGCTCCACTTGGCCAGGACGGTGCACCAGTCATAATCAGCGCCATTGTTAACGGGCCGTGCGCCCCTGGGCCATGGCGCCCTTACCCCATCTCGCACAAATCACGAAGACCGATCCTCTGGAGTTGGGCGATCAGATACCAACCATCCTGGCAACAGGTAATTTTGGTCACTCTCCCATGATGCTTAGACAACGTCGCCAACCCTTGTCAGAGTTTGGACTCGATCAAACGATGACGCTGTTAGTCACAGTTAGCACGGGGGTGTTGGTGAAAGGCCCGGGGTTCTGGCTGTGGACGTCTCAGAAGGCACTCGGGGTCAATCCAGGTAGCCCGAGACCAAGTTTCCTTGGGTTGGTGGTCGAAACACGAACCCTACTGCACGGTGGGGCGATAGCAGCATGCGGCAAGTTGTCGACAGTTATGTGGATGCCCAGACCCCGTTAGACAGTACGTGGGCTCAATACGGCTCGGCTGAGCTCACAATCGGGCCTGATCCACCTACCGTCACGAGCAATGGATCTAAGATCTACTTCTACATTGGGATGTTTAGCACCAAGTACTGCGTCATCGGCGCCGTCCACGGTCAAATAGCTCCAATGCATCTTGCCACCGAGAATGCAATAGTGGGAACTACAGGCCATGCCGAGGATGAAAGCTAACAGCTAACCATGGCACCTACTGGGAAACGATTGCCGAAGGCCAGCCTCCGCGCTCCCGTGACCACGAGGGACAGCTCCACCCAAGAGCAACTCGACTAACATGAGCCGGCCGGGTGTCCCCCAAACACCTCAGCCGACTCACTATAGGGCCGATTATAACCCGCTGTGACGTGCGACACAAATTGAACCTCAACTGAACTGAAGATAACGTGGGAGTTGCGCCTCATCCGCACCACTCCTGCCAAACACGTCGGGGAGACTATCGGTGCAGCGGGCAACGTGCGTCACTGCGTCGGCGACCGACTATTGGCCCCGCATCATGCAACTACCGACTTGCGCACCCTCGAGCACCAGCGCCGAGGCCATCCCTGTGACCAGCCAACACCGAGCCGCTCAATCATGGTCAAGTCAGGGGTCATCTGCAAGGTCGACCATGGCCTAAGGCTCAACACCATGCAAGCCATGTCACCACCAGTGGCGTCTAACCTAACTGCGTGGATCAAGAACAAATCCCTCCTCGCTGGCTGACCGATCACGAACCGGGACACTCGCAATGGTACGTTCGCCGTTTTCGAACGCTCGCTGCACAAGGAGTTGATCTCGAGGGTGAGGCAAGATTTCTGGATGTCCTTGTTCCACGCAACGCCCGAATCCTCGATGCTGGGTGCGGACCAGGCCGAGTTGGGGCGGCGTTGTTTGCACGGGGGCACCGAGTCGTCGGTGTCGACATCGATCCAGTCTTGATCGCCGCTGCCCGTGAGGACCATCCGGGCCCGGTCTGGATCGAAGCCGATTTAGCGACGATGGATCTCAAGACCCATGGCGAAGCTGAACTCTTTGACGCTGCCATCTTGGCGGGCAACGTCATGACCTTCCTTGCGCCCGGAACCGGCGCACAGGTTCTGCAAAGGGTCGCCCAACACCTCAAGCCCAAGAGTCCAATCGCAGTCGGATTTGGCCTTGATCGAGGTTATCCACTGACCAGCTTCGATCACGACCTACTCGAAGCGGGACTCCTACTCGAACACCGATTTGCCACCTGGGACCTTCAGCCCTGGTCCGAGTCGGCCGAATTTGTTGTCACCATCGTCCGCACCCCGTAGGCTGAGAGCGCACGAGACGACCAGCAGTTCATCCGTCAGTAACGGACGATCTCACTGCCCGTTTTGCCCTTGTGTCATGGTGCTAGACCAACCTTGGCCGCACAGCCCAAACCCAACACAGCTTTATCCGGTGTCCACTGCGCTGGCGTGCCGATCAGCTTTGAGGCATCTCGACCTCAAAAGATCGGAGAATGTGCACTTCGCGCATCGAAACGTTCACCGTTAACGAGCATGGATCCACTGGCGTCGTCCTCGCCTGCACGACGATAGGCGACACCGGTAGAGGTACCACCCTCTCGTCAGGCGACGCTGATCGACACCATTGAGATTGGACCAGTTTTGGACCAGACTTGGCTACTCGTCAACGGCCTCGCGGGCTGCCATAGACTCTCGGCTCTCAGGCCATTGGCGCACAGCACTATTGTCGCCACAATCACTACCACCGGGAGCCGGTGGACCAAGTGAAGGCAAATACGAAACCCAACTGACAGCACTGGCATAGGCCAACTCACGCATCTGCCTATGTTCACTCAACGAGCGACAGAGCTCTTCAGCCGTTCGTTCACTTCGCCGACACCGCAGCGGTAGTACATCAAAGCAAGTCCGTCCATAGTCAGCGATCGTGCAACTCGTAAGCTCGTAAGCCTCGCCAAGCTCGCTTGTATCATGGACCTCGCGTCGTCATACCCTCTACGCCTTTGCGCCGATGGACAGATCGGGTGAGTCGGTCGCCAACATCCTCACCTTGGTGGCGGTCGTGTTGCCAGCTACACCATCGAACCTTGTCGTACAGACAACCACGCTGGAGCAATGAACGTTGCTGATCGGAGACGAACGACGACCCTGAGCATCGCCGCGACCCCCAGTGCGATCCTGGCCCCCAAACGATGCGCTGGTGCACAATACCGACGAGCATCGTGGTCAGCGGTACCGATGGGATTCACACGGGCTATCGCTGCCCGCATCAGCCCGTCTAGCTAAATTCGGACCCCCCAAGACTCACGACGTCAGTTTTGACAGACTGCATTTTGCATCGTAGGCGCCGGTGACACAACCAACGCAGGGGAAGGCTCTCGCGAATCAGGCAGGCAACGATTTCGCCAGCGCTCTCTCAATGAGGCTGATCCTCTGCTAAAGTAAATCCATGGCAGCTGAACCAATGGGGCGACGGGGCATACGACCACCAGGTCCCCAGGGTAACCCGCTCGTACTCGGCATCATCGCCGCTCTCTGGATCGTCGGGGGCGTGTTGATTGGCGTCTATGTTCATGGATCTTGGCGTTACATTCCAGCCATCTTTGCCTGTGGCATCGGAATCGTCTTTCTGCGGTCTGCCGCTGGTGCCTACGTTCAACGCCTCAAGTCTCAACCCTAAGCTCATAGCTTCACTCCCCATGGCGTCGTATGGGTACACAATTAGCGATGCGACAAGGCGCTGTGGCGTCCCGACAACGTACCGGAGTCGCGTGCGCTGCGAACGACCTTCATGTGGGCCCTTCGCTTCTCATGCTCGCCACCAAAGGACACGCTCGCGCGCGATCCAAATGTCCACGGGCTGGACACCTACACAGATACGGCCCCGGGCCTTGGTGCGGCCGGCCCTAGCTCCAGCGACGATGGCTGAAGTGGTACTGGCGCGCTACGCAGACTTCCCAGTGCAAGACGCCAACACCCAGATGATGGTTCAACCCTTTATGGTAAATCTCGAAGGCATAGTACAACCTCAATCTGGATCTCGCTTCGTTGCGAGTAGGCTGTGGTGCATGTCATGGAGGCATACTTCGACGAGGCCTTGTCGATGACCCAGCCGCTCCATTTGGCAATCGCCCGCAACCCCGACCCAGCCTCAGCGCTTGGTTATCTGATGATGATCCCAATCGATGGAGGCATCGTCGTAAAGACCTCCGACACCTGGCCGAGAACCAAGGCACTCTACTGTCATCCGATGTCGATCACTGAGTGGCCAAGCGATGCAGTCATCGTCGAAGAGCTCCCACTGCTCGCATGCACGCGAAGGGGCGCTGCAATCGACATCGTGGTTGACCGAAGCCGTGATAAGCGCTCACAACTGGTCTTCACCACCGCGCGGGGGCGCGACATGATCTTCTGGCAGTCCTCACGAACGCAGCGCCAAGCACGACCGAAGGGATCGATCCCCAGAGCCAGAGCTCGAAGTCTTACAGATGTTCCAATCACCATTGACACTCGGGAGCACTATCCGTATCGCTTCGCGAATCGATCCGTCGTCACCGAGCGAGCGGCCCTTACCTGTGGCGACTATGGGGTCTTTGTTGATAATGCACTCGTCGCTGCGGTAGAGCGCAAGACGTTCGAAGACCTGATCGCCAGCCTGAACAGCAATCGACTTCGCTATGCCATAGGTCAGCTCGCGGCCTTGCCTCGGGCAGCAATCGTCGTCGAGGCGCGCTACTCTGCCATCTTCACATCGACCTACATGCGCCCCTCACTCATCCTTGACGCCATCGCCGACTATGCCATACGGTGGCCCGAGGTGCCGGTGGTGTTCTGTGAGACAAGAAAATTGGCCGAAGAGTGGACCTACCGCTATCTGTCAGCCGCCTACTACCTTGCGACCGACGTACCAAACTTCGCCGAAGAAGCGCCCACCCCAACGAGCTCACCAGCTGCGATCCGTCAGTGGGCTCGCGAACACGACTTCGCCGTGCCAGATAAGGGACCAATTCCACGCATCATCCGCCAACACTACTACCAGGCCCACGGGATCGGTCAGACGCACTAACCAAATCCCTGCCTCAACCAGAATCACCAGATCGCGATCGTTCTCCGTTGGTGACCCTTGCAGGTCAATCGATCCCAACGATCAGCCTCAAGTGATGGTCATCAGCGATGGGCCCAACGCAAAGCGATGCAACTCGGAACATGGTCAACATCCCTCCTTGTCATGCCATCTTTGGACCCCCAGAGCCGTTATCACATGCGCGTCTCGCTATCATGGACTCCAGTGACGCAGGGTGCTCGACGTCGTCGGGCTGAGAAAGACCTGTTGAACCTGATCTAGTTAGTACTAGCGGAGGGACGTCAACAATGACTAAGAATATGGACCCGTCAGGGTTTTCACAACGTCAATCATCCACCAACCACGGCTCTCAGCGCCAACATCTTGACCACAAACGTCCTTGGCGACGTGTCACATCGCTGGCGAGCGGCCTCGGTGTAGCGGCTCTGCTGCTGGCGAGTTGCGCCTCGCAAAGTGCGTCGCAATCGGCAACCAACCGTAGCACATCATCTTCACACACTGGCGGCATCGCCTCGTATGCACTCGGGCCAGGGGATCAGTTCAGCTGGATTTTGCCACTTGAGAACGAGGCAAACTACGAAAACTACGACTCTAACGTTGCCAACGGTCTGTTCCGACCTCTCTACTACGTCGGAGGGGCCGGGACCACCGGTATCAACTATGGGCTCTCGATCGGCAAGCCGCCGGTCTACTCGAACCACGACACGGCAGTCACGATCAATCTGCAACACAATTACACCTGGTCAAATGGTGTTCCGGTGACGACCAAGGATATTCGCTTCTTCTTCGAACTCGAAGCTGCTGGCGCCAAAAACGGGGATTATGCCCCGTATCTACCTGGCCGCATGCCCGACGATATCACCAGCGTCACCTATCAGGGGCCCTATCAGTTCACTCTCCACCTCAATCACGCCTACAACCCAGTATGGTTCACTGGCAACCAGCTGACCTGGATCTATCCTTTACCAGTCCAGCGATGGGACAAGACATGCCTTACGTGTCAGGTCACCAATGCCGCTGGAACCCTCACCGGCGCCACCCGAGTAGTTGATTTTCTCTACAAGGAATCTGCCCAGTTGAGCACCTACGCAACCAACCCCCTCTGGAAAGTCGTCGATGGGCCATGGAAGCTCACAGGCTACGACCCGACCACCTACCACGCCGTTTTCCAAAGGAACCAGCGCTACACCGGGGCCGGCAAACCAAAGCTTGCGGGATATCAGATCTACTCGTTCACTTCCTCGACTGCCGAACTCGACGCCCTGCGATCGGGAGTCATCGACTTTGGTTATCTCCCCACCGCTGACCTTGGCCTCACCAGTTACTTCGAGCACCACGGATACGTAGTCAAACCTTGGAAGGTCTTCTACGACAACATCGCTGAACTGGGCTACACCGGGCCCTATCGACATCTAGTTGATCAGCTTTACCTACGCCAGGCGCTCCAGCACCTAGTCGACGAGAAGCTCTATCTTTCGACCACCCTTCACGGAGACGGCATGTTGGACTACGGCTCGGCTCCGCTCTATCCCGGGTCAAACTACGTCTCTCCAGCGCTCCATCACGACCCGTATCCCTATTCGGTCAGCCAAGCGCGCGCCCTCTTGACAAGCCACGGGTGGAGACTTTCCAAGGGGATCTCAACGTGCGTCAGTCCAGGCACGGGTGCTGGCCACTGTGGGGCCGGCATCAAGGCTGGTACACCGCTGACCATATCGTTGATGTACGCGACACCGAGCGCTGCCCTCCAGGCTCAAGCCGAGGCGTTCGCGAGTGCCGCACGCGCGGCTGGAATATCGATTGCGCTCAACCCCCAATCACAAGACACGATGTACTCGATCGCAGGCGTCTGCCCACATCAGGGTCCCTGCAACTGGGGTATCGCTCTCTATGGCGCCCAGGAGGACTTCGGTCAATACGTTCTCGTCCCAACCGCTGGAGTGGAGTTCGCCAAAGGCAACTACTGGGGAGGGGGATACTACAACCCCACCGAACAACGGCTCCTCAACGACGCCTACGACCAGCCGGGCCTTGCCCCACTCTACCGGGTGGAGGATTATCAAAGTCAGCAGGTGGCTGGGCTCTGGTGGCCAGTCGGCGACTACGAGGTTGCCGTCGTGCGCAAGGACCTTACCGGTTGGGACCCACTCAATCCCTATGCCAACTACATGCCCTCTCGCTGGAGCCTCACGAACTAATCTCGAACCCATGTCCCCCAAGTAGGGTGACTCGGGCGTGTATAGTGTTGTGAGTTTTCGGATCCAGCCATCGTGCTATTGGCACATTGGGCGTCCTGCGCACGATACGACCTGGCGACGACCAACGAACGCGGACCAACCGAAATGAAGCGCGCTTACCTCGAGGAGTTTCACGTCTTCTTCGATCGCCATCTGGGCCGGCTGGTCAATTACGCCTACACGATCGTCCGGGACCGTGACGATGCTGAAGACATCGCGACCGAGGCCATGGCTCGCGCCTATGCCTCGTGGACTCGATTGAAAGGTCGCGAGCACCAAGAGGCGTGGATCTTTCGCACCACACTCAACCTCGGGATTGATCATCTTCGCAGACGCCATCGCAGACGCACCCGTACCGGTATCGATGATGGCTTTGCCCCAATCGCACTCACATCACCCATGCTCATCGACACCACAGGAGAGCGGGCAACCGACCACGTGGAACTCATCATCGCCCTGGATCGTCTCACCCAGCGACAGCGCGAGGCCATCGCCTTACACTATGTGGCCGGATTCGAGGTATCGGAGGTGGCCAACCTCATGGAGATCGGGCCAGAGACGGTGAAAACCCACATGGCTCGTGGAATGAAGATTCTAAGAACCGAGTTCGGCGTCACCGATATGGAGGTGCCACAATGACAGGGAACCAGCGAGTCAACGATCTAGGCCCAGACGACCGTACTCGTCTTTACCAAAAGACGCTTCGCCGCGGACGGCGGATCAAACGACAGCGTCGAATCATGGAGCTCTCCGTGGTTGCTATCGTCATCCTGATCGCAGGTGGTCTGGTGTTGGCCTTGCGGCCAACACCAACGACCCAAGTTCGGCGTCGCCAACATCATCACAGCGCCACACAGCAGACGCCAACGCGACGGACGACCAAACCACCGACCAGCCGACTGGAGCTTGTCTCATTTCGAGCGCTTGAAGGCTCCTCGATTCCTCTGTCTAACGTCGATGGCGCACCAGTCATCGGAGACGGTGCTACCTGGACTTTGGTCTCGACCCCAACGGAAATCGATCTGGTCAAGATCAGCGGTAACCCCCTCAAGGTTACGGCCACCATCCCTATCGTGAGCCGAGCCACAATAGGATCGACCAACCAGCTCGCACAGCCGGTCATCGTAGGACACATAGCTCTGATCTCATCGAGCGTTGGACTTTTCCGTGTCAACCTAGCTACCCAACAGACCCTTGCCACCTATCCAGATCACCTGGGCACCCCTCAGGCACCGGCCATCGAAGGTAAGTACCTTTGGCTCACCGGGTTCTCTCAAGAAGATACCGCCATCCTGGAGAAGATCGATCCCAACACAGGTGCCGTCGTCGCAACCTATCATCCCATCAAAGCTGGGTGCCCCGGCCCAACCATGCTCGCACAAGGTACAAACCTCTGGCTAGAAACTGCCCCTTGCGGGCCCCACACCCACGCCCACGTCATCGGCTTTTCCACGACTACCACCAAAGTATTCGCTAACTACTCGTATCCATTAGCCCACGAATTTAGTCTCATGGCCGTCTCCAGCGAACTACTTTGGGGCACAAACTACGATACCCACCTCGACATTGAGGCGATCAACGCGCTTAGCGGCAACGTCGCTCACATCCTTTCCCCTCCAAGCATTGCCTTGGGACTGGGGGTCACCCCAACGTCCACCTCAATATGGTCGCTTGGCAACCGTGAGGCGGTACTGGTGGACACGCACACCGGCCAGGTCATTCGTAGTGTCAGCGCACCCAAGAACGTGCTCTTCACCTCCATGACTCTTGGTACCCATAACCTCTGGATTCGCGACGGCACCGGCCTCGAGGTGGTCCCACTCGCCAACTCCTGACTATCACCACCTGAATAATCGGCGAGAAACCAGTCTTGGAACGCCATCGTAACGAACTGGTCAATACTGTGGAACCTCGCTCATCATAACGTCATGCGGCGTTACTCACGTGGCGCACCGATAACGTCATAGATCGATCAAGTGGCGCAACGATCAACTGGTTACGTTTATCGGCGCCCTATCACGATAGCGAGATCTAATGAGGTGCAGGTCGGTATCTGAGCGTCGCGATTGACCGCTCACGTACGCGGGGCCTTGGCGCATTGTTGAGCTCTAGCGGGCCGCTGGACTCAATGGCGAAGTTGAACGTTGGCACGAGGCATCGGAGGGTCTCGTGCAACACGCCCCGAAGGCTACGACCAAAATCCATAGCTAACGAGCATCTGACAACTACCCGCATACAAAGCAGCATGCTTTCAACGGGATAACCAACAATCAATACCGTAGCGAGCGGAGGCCAAGCACCACCGAACAGTCACTGATGTCCAATCCAATGGGTGAAGCTGGTTCGGTTGTCATCTTGTCAACGAGCCAGTGACAGCGCCTCGTACTGTTCGATCAAGCCATCAAGCTCCTCGAAACTCTTGACGAGCTCTATGATCTGACGATACAGCTCACCGAGAGCAACAAGATCTGCCGGGATCGCTGGGGGTCCGGTATCGAGCTGTTGAACCGTCGACGAACCAATCGCCGCTAGCCGATCAGCCTGAAAACCAGCGAGTGCCTCAAGCGCATCGCCAAGCTCTTGCATGCCGATGAAGTATTGATGTTCATGGAGGAGCTCTGCGTTGAGCGCCAGGGCCAAAAGCGCGCAGAAGTTCACTTGCGATAAAATTGCGCCAGCCGTGGAGATCGCCGCCTGCTGCGTCCCAGGCTCGGTGGACATCCCCTCCAGAAGCGTCGCAGCGAGTTGCCGCGATGACCGTGCGCTCACCGAAGTCACCCTAATCTCCTCGGTTGCTCCGTCGTCATTTGCGCCGGCCCGGGACACATCAAAGCTTCGCAGCACGGCCGCAGCGTAAATCCCTTGTGCACGCACCATCGAGGCAAGCGCACCCGGCAACAGGCGCCTACGCCAGGTCGGCCACAGCACGAACACGGCGATGGCTATCACTCCCCCAATCGCCGTCGCCAGCGCTCGCTCCTCAGCGGTCGCCGCAACCGGTGATCCGATCATCGCAAACATCGCGACCACATCAGAGGTTAAGAAGATGCTATAGAGGAAGTAGTTTGCCCGGTAGGTCGCATAGGTACCCCAGGTGAGCACCACAATCACCACGATGAGAAGCTCATGGCTGGGGACCACGAGCGCTGCCAGCTCGGTTACGGCCACGGCGCCAATCAGGGTGCCTGCCAGCCGTGCCAGTCCTCGTTGGACGGTACCGCTGAAATCACCCTGCAGGACGACCGCCGCGGTCATCGGCACCCAGTAACCGTTACCCAATGCAAAAGCATGCGCTAGATAGGTGCCCGCGACTAGCACCAGCACCAGACGACCTGCGTGAAACAGCAGTTCAGAATCGGTGGTGAGGATGGTGCGAAAACCCCGAAGGCGGCGACGTAGGGTTTCGTCCAGGTTTCCTTCACCCCGGTTCAGTCCTGGCAACACGGCCCGGGAACCAGAGGCCGAAATATCGCCAGCGAGCGTCAAGGCACGATCGAGCTGGCGTCCGACCAACCCAAGGATCGGCTTCGCCTCATCGGTGTCTGGAACGACCAGGTTCAATGAGCTCGCCAAGTTTCTCCGGTGTCGCCGGCTCCAGATTCTGGCTTTGGCTCGCAATGACGTCGCTAGGCAAAGCTGATCACCGATCGCTGAGAGGATCACAGCGCTCTGTTGGAGAAAATCTCGCGCCCACCGGCTCGGCTCCGACTCAGTGGTATCGTCCATCGCCGGGCTGCTGGCATCAAAGACCAACGCGCTGAGCGAGAGTCGAATGTCTTGAGCGAGCTGAAACAACTCCTTCAACGTGACGATGGCCTCAGGATCACCAAGTGGATTCGGGTCCCCAAGCCAATCAGCCCCAGCAGCCAGCTGGTCGGCGGCAGGAGCGGTTGCAGGAGCCGTACGTGCATAGGCCGCCAACCGGCGATAGACCTCCCCTACCGAGGCCATCTCGCCATCGAGTCTGCGAGTGGGCCAGGTCAACACCAAGAGAATGATTTGGAAAACGGCACCACCAAGAACCCACAACGCCTGGATGGTGGAACTCTCAACACCCATTCCGAGGGCGCTGAACACAACGAGGACCTCGACCGCCTGCATCGCCGCCATCGACATGCCAGGGCCAAAGGCACCGGCAAGCCCTCCAAGGAAACCCCAGATCGCCAAAACCGCGAGCAGCGCGAGCAGGTGTGAGGCTGCAAGTGCACCGACAAAGGCCGATACCGTCACCGCAATGCTTGCGAGGACCATGTTGCGCAACGTACTTCGATAGCGCCCCTCGAACGAAACGAAGCCTACGACAAGCGCACCGACCGCAGCACTGACACCGTCGCCAATAAAGCCAGTCGTCACACCGATGATAAGGGGCGGGAGCATACCAAGGGCGCAGCGAAGACCGACCGATACCGCCATCCCCGAGCGCTCTACACTCGCAATATCATCGAGCAAGGCCCGCCAGGGTCCATGCCTACTTTTCTCACGGCTCGTCATTCGCTACTTTCGAATCCACCAACAGTTTTGTCCCAATTGACCGCGCTACCTGCACCTACAGTGCCTCGATAGACACAGAATACCGCTCTGGCGCATCGACAGCCTCGGGGTCGAGAGACCTTTGACACCATGCCGACGAGTCCACATCCCCGCATCGACCACCAGTTGAGCAAAATCGCAACCGATCACGACATCAGTGCACTACAATGAGTCTGGCCAATGCCAAAGGAGGGGAAAATGAACACTTCGGACGACGAACAAGGGCAACCGCCATCCTACGATGGCTCGATTGGACTACCGAGATACGACGCTTCACCGGAGGCGAACCTCGGCTACGAACCACCAGCGATCTCGGTGGTGGACGCGTACCTGCGTCTGTGGCGACTCTATACCAACTTCCGGATTCGATCGACCCGTAGCGAGTTCTGGAAGGCGTATCTGGCCAACGCCATCGTTGGAATCATCTTTTTGATTCTCCTGTTATTCACACACCATTTTCTCATCGTCTTCATCATCTACTACCTCTACGCACTCGCTCTCGTGATCCCCTCACTGGCCATCACCGTTCGACGTCTTCATGACACCGACCACAGCGGAGGTTGGATCTTCGTGGGCTTGGTTCCCCTTGTCGGGAGCATCATCCTCCTGGTATTTTTCGTCCAGCGATCAACCCCTGGCCCTAATCGCTACGGAGAACCAGTACATTCCCTTCCCTAATCAAAACGTACTCTCGCCAATCTGAGCTCTACCCAACCGAGATCCACGTCGTTGGCGCCACGTTCGCACCACTGATCGTTGGTCTTTGGTCATGTTATCGACCGAGTTGGTTACAACCCACGCATGAACTCAACGCCATGGCAAGGATCCAAGCCATCGAGCGCCAAGCTTGCGACGAACTTACCGCCCATTGCCCAATCACACATTGCCCAATCACACATTGCCCAATCACATCGGTCGATGACTAGCGCTTAACCGACTGAGGGTTTCCCGTTGTGGGGAGCCTCATCAGTCGCAGTTACAGTACCGAACGCACGATGGCCCCGATAGCCCCAACCTCGACCAGAAACCCATCGTGACCAACCTCAGATTCGACGATCGAGAGACCCCGACAGGTCGGCAGTGCGTCAGCAATGGCCTGCTGCTGCGCGAGGGGGAAGAGGCGATCCGAGGATATTCCAATAACCGTTACCGCCGCTCGCACCCCCGACAGAGCTCGCCTGAATCCACCTCGGCCACGACCAACATCATGATAATTCATCGCCTCGGAGAGGCGAATGTAGGAGTTGGCATCAAAGCGCTCGACCAGCTTCTTCCCGTGGTGAGCGAGGTAGGACTCCACCGCAAATGAGGGATGCGCATCGCTGATCTCTTGGCCGCTAGCAACAGGACTTCGACCAAAACGACTGTCGAGTTCCGCGGGGCTCCGATAGCTGAGATGGGCCAACTCTCGAGCCAGTCGCAAGCCTTGAGCGGGAACGACACCGTAGCGGTAATAGTCACCACCACAAAAGTGCGGGTCTTGCTCGATCATACGGATCTGCAGTGACGCCAGGGCGATCTGCTCCGCTGTGGCCGCAGCGCACGTCGCAAGTACGACGGCACGCTCCATCGCATCCGGATACATCACCAGCCACTCGACAACGCGCATACCTCCCATGGAACCGCCGATGATGGCCGCAAAGCGGTTGATGCCAAGCGATCTGGCCAACGCATGCTCCACCCGCACCTGATCACGAATCGTGATCTTGGGGAACCGAGGACCAAAAACTTCTCCATCTGGGGCGATGGAGGAGGGACCCGTCGTGCCTTGACAACCACCGAGAACGTTCGGACAGATGACATAGTAACGATCGGTATCGATGGCCAGCCCTGGACCAATCAGACCGTTCCACCACCCAGGCGTCGGGTGCCCGGGCTCGATCTCACCGACCGCGTGCGAATCCCCGGTGAGCGCATGCAGTACCAGAACTGCATTGGACCGATCGGCATTCAGCGTCCCCCAGCTCTCGTACGCGACCTCGACCGGCCCAATCGTCGAACCCATCTCGGTAATAAAGTCCCCGCTCACTTGCACAAATCGGCGATGACCGGCAAAGGTCCCGACTTGCCAAGCTGGCGTGGTCACCTGGTCAACCCTCTTTTGCAGCACGGAAACCAGCCTCCAAGTCAGCCAGAATGTCATCAATGGTTTCGAGCCCGATCGAGAGCCGGATCAGATCAGCGCTGACACCAGAGGCTTCGCGCTCAGCCTCGTTGAGCTGAGAGTGCGTCGTTGAGGCCGGATGGATCGCAAGGCTGCGAACGTCGCCGACGTTTGCCAAATGGCTGAAGAGTTCAAGACCCTCAATGAAGCGTTGCCCGGCCTTGTCCTTGCCCTTGATGCCAAACCCGATGATTGCTCCAGCACCACGTGGCATATAGCGTCTTTGTCGCTCGTGCCATGGACTCGAGTTCAAACCCGCATAGGACACCCAGGCCACCTCGTCGCGAGCCTCCAGCCACTCGGCTACGGCCTGCGCGTTCGAGACATGACGCTCCATCCGAAGGCTGAGGGTCTCCAACCCCAAAAGAAACTGGAAGGCGTTGAAGGGGGATACCGAAGCACCGATATCGCGCATGTACTGTAGCCGGGCTTTGAGGATATAGCGCGCTGGCCACAATGTATCGGGAAGCGCGGAGTAGACAAGCCCGTGATAGCTCTCATCGGGCTCGGTAAAGTTGGCAAAGCGCCCGGAGCGCTCATAGTCAAAGGTGCCACCATCGACGATAACCCCTCCCAGCGAGGTACCATGACCACCGATGAACTTGGTTGCTGAGTGGACGACGATATCAGCCCCATAGCGCAGCGGCTGAGCGAGAAACGGGGTGGCCAGGGTGTTGTCGACTACCAACGGGATCCCGTGATCGTGTGCGACACTTGAAATGCCCGCAAAGTCAATGATGTCCCCCTTAGGGTTGCCAATCGTCTCGGCATAAAAGGCACGGGTCTCAGGCCGAATGGCGGACTCCCACTCAGCTAGATCATCCGGATTGGCGATAAATGTCGTCGAGATGCCTAACTTGGCCAGGGTGTGGTGCAAGAGGTTATAGCTGCCACCATAGAGCGACGAGGACGCGACAATATGGCCACCACCTTCAGCCAAGTTGATGAGCGCTAGGGTCTCCGCCGCCTGGCCACTGGCGGTCGCCAGTGCCCCTACCCCACCCTCCAGGGCCGCGATCCGATCCTCGAAGACCGCCTGCGTCGGGTTGCCGAGCCTGGTATAAATGTTGCCGAGCTCCTCAAGACCAAAGAGGGCTGCGGCGTGGTCGGTGTCGCGAAACACGTAGCTCGACGTTTGATAGATCGGAACAGCACGCGCACCCGTCGTTGGGTCGGCCACGGCTCCGGCATGAATCTGCTGTGTTTCAAATCCCCATTGTGACATTCGATCATCTCCTTTGTAAGTATTGTTAAACGATATTTTGTAGAATATTTCTCGAGATTATTCACCCTGTTAACCGAGACCTTGGGTGCTTGTGTCTTGTGATCCTCTAGGGAGTCGAGCTAGTTACGCGCAAAGTCCGTGATAAGACCCAAAGTGATCATCGCTCACGTGTCTCAGCATGTAGATCATGGGCCACCCTGTGCGAGTTAGCGTTAGATCGTCGTGCCTCTCATCGGGCTAGGAACCAGAACCAACAATGGGTTACCCAGGATCAACATCAGCGCCAAGCTGAAGGATCCGCCAACATATCACCCGGTTCGGATGCCGCTCTACCCATATCGCGAGCGCAAACCCGACGCACCTGGGGAAGTTGCAAACTGGCCGAGAACACGGTCACCTCGGCTACAAGATAGTCACCAGCGCGACAAAACGCTAAGGGACTCGCGCACTGTGTCGGCGATCCAGCGCCACGGCTCGGCTTTTGCTCAAACGACCAGCGATGGGGGATCGGGCGGACAGAGCCCTGAACGGTGAAACCCTGAAAACCTCGATACTCTTGCACGATACGCCTCCCAACGTCAATGGGAAACCGAGCATGGTGCAAAGGCTTCCCGCCTTGCCAGCCAATGAGGCTGACCAGCTCTTCCTCCGGTAGCACCGTCTTGCGGGAGCGGTTGCCATTCTGCCATGCCGGAGGGCTTACGGCAGAATTCTTGAGCTACGCACATGTTATCGGCTATCAGAAGTAATCCTGTAGTGTCAGCCAAATATTTTGATTGTCTGCTGGTATCGCCTCCTCGTAACATCCACTCAATAGACGCATCGCGCATGTCCATGGGTTCTTCCGGTTCACTAGCTCGCGTCATCATGGCATCTGCAACCGACGCCGATCTATGTTCCCGGAACACCCACTGATATGAACCGACGACAGTGCCGTATGCCGGTTGTCCTGGCTACGCTCTGGTGACGATGATGTGCTGTGACGATCGAGAGCTGCGACTCCAAGGAGCCCTCCTGGTCTGGGGAGAGAGCAACCGCCGCCACTTCCCTTGGCGCCAGGACCGCGATCCTTACCGCATCCTGGTCGCGGAGACGATGTTAACCCAGACCCAGGCCAGCCGGGTGGTTGGCTATTACCGTAACTTTCTCGAACGCTTTGCGTCTCCTACAGAGCTTGCAGCCGCCTCCGTTCCAGAGGTGCTCGCGAGTTGGAGCGGCCTTGGATACAACCGGCGGGCAATACGGCTCCGCACCTGCGCACAAGTACTCGTCGAGAGACACCACGGCGTCGTCCCCCAGAATTACCCCGACCTTTGTGCCTTGCCGGGCGTTGGCGCCTACATCGCCAACGCCGTCCTTGCGCAGGCCTACGGACACAAGGTTTCAGCTCTCGACACCAATGCAAAGCGTGTGCTTTTGCGCGCCTTCTTCGGACCTGTCAGGTCGCCCACAATGCTCCAAGCCAAGGCAAATGCGGTCGTACCCCTCGATCGATCATGGGAATGGACCCAGGCGGTCTTCGATCTTGGAGCTCTCGTCTGTCGTAGTCACCCCTCATGTCAGGTTTGTCCGCTAAAAAGCGACTGCACCTTTGCTGGGGAGGGCGACGATCCCTACATACCCCCGAGGCGCCAATCCGTCTTCGAGGGATCGCATCGACAAAAACGAGGGCTCGTTGTGCGAGCCCTCGCAAGCGGTGTCTCAGACAGGGAGGAGCTTCGGCGCTATGTCGGCCTCGACAACCATAGTTTTGACCTAATCTACCAGGAGCTCAGCGAAGAGGGTTTTCTCGACGTCAACAGCGACCATCGCAGCTAGCCGGTCGCGAATCTTGGCCCAGATAGCCTAACGAACGTCGGCACCTGAGGTAATTTTTGCACCGCCTCACGGCAAACAAAGTGACACCGACAACCAGGGAGCGTCGCTGTGCCTCGCCGAGATCCACGCACGCATCGTCTGGCGGGTCGGTCAACTTGTCCCCACCATCGGCCTCATTGGGAGCGCTGGCGCAACAACTCCTCCATCGCTCGAGCAAAACCCTCGTCTTCGTTGGAGGTAGTGACACGATCTGCCGCACCCTGAACCTCAGGCGCGGCATTACCCATAGCTATTGCAAGCCCAGACCGAGTAAACATATCGACGTCATTTGCCATATCGCCGATGGTGGCGATGGCTTTGGCGTCGATCCCACAGTAGGTGGCAAGGAAATCGACAACGGCACCCTTGTTTGCCTGTGGATGGGTGATGTCGAGATAATAGGGTTGCGACGCTTCGGCTGAGACCTGATCCCCAAAAGCCTCTCTCACCTCGCTGGTAACCCTGGCGATGACATCGTGGTCATCGCTTACTCCCACCACCTTAACAACCGATTTCGATGGAATCGTTCCAGCTTGTCTTACCGTGGGTTTGAACTGCACCGTTGCGGCCTCACGATCGACATGAGGAGCATCAAGACTCGGGACATACCAATTGGATCCGGCGTAGAACCACAGCTCCAGCTTCGTCCTTCCGAGCTGATCGACGATCTCCTCCACCAACCCATCCGCGAGCCCATGTTCTTCCAACATGTCAAACTCAGGTGACAAAATCTGTCCGCCATTAAAGGCCGCAAAGGGCAGCGAGATCGCCAGTGGCTTTACGAGCATCTCCATCCCTTTCGGCGGGCGGCCACTGGTCAACGAGAATTGCACACCGTTATGTTCGAGCGCATCAATGGCATCCTTAGCGCGGGCGGTCAACACCTTATCGTTGGTCACAAGCGTCCCGTCCACGTCGGCTAACACTAGCTGTATCTGGCTATCTACGACCATCACTCCTCCTCACCATCGATGTATGAACCATACTCGGCAACTACCACACTAGGTCGAAAGCATCGGCCCCATTCAGTGCTGCGACTGAACCGACCCAGACCGATCCCAGAGCCGCAAGGTCTTATCGACGCACGCCGATCGCGAAAATCATCGACTGTTGGTCCCGGCCAATCCAGCAAGCATGGCTTCAACAACCCCCGACGATCAGCCAGCGCCGGATTGGACGCGCGTAGGCAATAGAGCACCCCTACATAGCTGCCTGCGGTGCGGCGGTTGGATCCACGTCTAGCCCAGAGGTCACACGCATCTGTCGGGCCGAACACAAGCCAGCGTCGAGGACTACAACACAATGAATTTGGGAGGTGGCTGCCCGGGTTCAACAGACTTGATGGCGACAAAAGAGGCTAATTACGAGCACGAGAGATTTGCATTGCTGCTGCACATACCATCATGCCCCTAACCGCACGCAATGGTGACTACTGTTGAATTGTTACAGTGGCGATGCCTATGACAAGGGCTCCACACCCGCAATGACTTCGTCTACAGGAGGTAACACCATGGTTTCTGAGAAGATCTCTTCCATCACGACTTCTCTCCTACCCTCGGTCGGCAAGTCGCTCTATAACCTGCGCTCTGGCGACACCCACAGCCTCTGGAATCATCCCGCGCTCATGGCGCCCGAGACGATCGAAATCCATAGCACCGATCTTGAACCCGCCTTCGTCATCGGACTCACGCATTCGGGTAAGGGAGTGGGAGCCAATCTCTCGCCACAGCTTTCCTGGACAGGGGTCCCAAACGCAACTGGACAACTCCTACTCGTCATCGAAGATACCGACGTCCCACTACCTCGGCCGATTATCCACACCGTCGCACTGCTTGGTCCAAACCACTTGGCACTGCCGACCGGCGGACTTGCCCCCGCAACCCGCGAACTCGTTTTCTTGCCGGCATCATTTCGCCGACGCGGCTATCAGGGACCCCGCCCGATACCAGGACATGGGGCCCACCACTATGGATTCAACCTCTTTGCTCTGGCCAACGAGGTCGCATCGCCCGATCGTATCCAAAGCTGGCGACAGCTCCTTGAGACTGTTTATGGAACAGTACTCGCTCGCGGACGCCTTGTCGCCGTCCAAGAACGATAGTTGACACCCTAAAAGCACGTATCCTTCGGTAACGACCAGTCCAGGCGATCAGATCGACCAAACCAAGGTTTGTGCGCTCTCCTGCATCGCACGCCCACATCGTCGACCTTATAGGGGCGATCGCGCCACTCTGTGAGTACCAGCAATCACTAGTAACCGCATTGCAAACCTCGTGCCTTTGTAGACCTTGCACCTGTTTTGTGAGACCCATAATTAAGCAATCTCATCCCGATCCTCGCCAATGGGCCTAACTCGGAGCCCACCCGACCCACAACACGGACTCACAGCCACGCTCGCAAACTAGAATCGTCAACAAATTACTCGGCATGGTCCCAGATAACCAGCAACACGGCAGGCCAGCCAACCAACCAGTCGACGATGGACAAACCAGCCACAGAAAGAGCAGTAAACCACGATGGACAATGACCTGACGATAGCCCGCAGGGCCCGCTTGCATCCAATCACCGATATCGCCCACGACATGGGCATCGGAGCTGAGCTTCTTGAGACCTACGGCGACAACGTTGCCAAGATCAAGCTTGAGGCCATCGAGGCGCTCGCCGATCGCCCAAAGGCCAAGTACGTCGTCGTCTCCGCCATCACGCCAACACCACTTGGCGAGGGCAAGACCACGACGACCGTCGGGCTTGGACAAGCGATGCGCCATATCGGTCGCCGAGCGACGATCGCCATCCGCCAGCCATCGATGGGCCCAACCTTTGGCATCAAAGGCGGAGCAGCCGGAGGCGGCTACAGCCAGGTGGTGCCCATGGAGCTGCTCAATCTTCACCTTACAGGTGATATGCACGCCGTCACCAGCGCCCACAACCTGCTGGCTGCCATGGTCGATAACCATCTGTATCGTAAGAACCCCCTCGGCATCGACCTCCATAACATCACGTGGAGACGCGTGCTCGACGTCGATGACCGCGCCCTACGCAATATCGTGATAGGGCTCGGCGGCAAAAACGATGGCGTGCCACGCCAGACTGGTTTTGACATTACCGCCGCCTCTGAGATCATGGGCATCCTTGCCCTCTCAACCTCGCTACAAGATCTTCGTCAACGGCTCGGTCGCATCGTTATCGGCTATACCACCGACAACGAGCCAATCAGTGCTGACCAGCTCAAAGCCGGAGGCGCAATGGCCGTCATGATGCGAGATGCGATCAGGCCGAACCTGTTGCAGACCCTTGAGAACACCCCCGTCCTTGTCCACGCCGGCCCTTTTGGCAACATCGCCCACGGCAACTCGTCGATCGTTGCCGATCTCATCGGAATCCATACCGGCGATTACCTGATCACTGAGGCTGGTTTTGGGGCCGACATGGGCGCAGAGCGGTTCTTCAACATCAAGTGCAGGACCTCGGGATTGACACCGGATGCCGCCGTGGTTGTCGCCACCGTTCGTGCGTTAAAGGTTCACTCTGGAGCTCACCGCGTCGTCGCGGGTCGACCGTTGCCGCCAGCAATATTACTTGAAAACCCAGACGAAGTGCATGCCGGAGGCGCCAACCTACGCAAGCAGATCGAAAATATCAAACTGCATGGTGTCAGCCCCGTAATCGCCATCAACGCCTTCCCCGGTGACTTCGCCTCAGAACATGCGGCCATCCGAGAGATAGCCGAATCAATGGGGGTACGCGTGGCACTGTGTAACAACTTTGCCCAAGGTGGCGAGGGCGCAGTTGAACTCGCCAACATGGTGGCCCAAGCCGCTGAAGAGCCAAACGACTTTCACCTGCTCTATCCAGATGATATGCCCCTTCGTACCAAGATCGAGATCGTTGCCGAGAAGGTCTACGGTGCCGACGGTGTCGACTACACGCCTACGGCGAGCCGCCAGCTCGAGGGCTATGAAGCAAATGGCTACGGCAACCTCCCAGTTATCATCGCAAAGACTCATCTGTCGATCTCTTCAGATCCAACCCTCAAAGGCGCGCCAACCGGCTGGAGAATGCCGGTGCGTGAGGCCAGGGCCTCGGTCGGCGCCGGCTTTGTGTACCTCATCTGCGGCGACATCAGCACGATGCCTGGGTTATCGGCCCACCCCGCGGCTGAAGGCATGGACATCGACGATGCAGGCGAAATTGTCGGACTCAGCTGAGCTTCCAGCCTACGCGCAACTCGGTGTCGATACCCTGTTGGAACTTATCGGTAGGCCAGCACCGACACCAGCGGCCGGTACGGTAGCGAGCGTGGCTGCCGCGCTTGCGAGCGCATTGTGCATAAAGTGCGCGAGCCTGTCCACCAAGCAGCTAGCAGACGCATCTCGCTACCAACAGCGCGGCATCGAACTCCAAACACGAGCCATCGGTCTCGCCCAAGCCGACGCCGAGGCTTACAACCAGGTGATTCTTGCGCGACGCTTGCGGCACGAACCGCAATCTGGTGAGCCGGCGGCTCCGAGTATCGACGAGGCCATGCGACGCGTGATCGGGACTCCCATTGAGATTGTCCGACTCGGAGTCGAGATCGGCAGACTGGCCGTCGAACTGGCAGAGCTTGGGAACCCCAACCTCGTTGGCGACGCCGTCACCGCAGCCCTCTTGGCTGACTCCGCCGTGCAGGCCGCCCTGACGCTCGCCAACATCAATCTCGCCGCTTACCCAACAGACCAAGACGTGGCTACACTCGATACGCTCATCACTCAGTCAAAGGCATCGGTGGCCAGCGCACAGGCGCGAGCAGCCCAGTACACAGACCCCGCCAACCCCTAAGTCAGCGACTCATGCATCTATCCGACATCATCCGTCACGCACGCAACGTATGATCGACGGCAGAACCGAATCTTCGGAAACAAGCGACCGGCCCAGAGCGACTCAATGATCCCAACGCCTAACCCAACTTTCGCCACAACCTCACATCTCCCCAGGTAGAAGAGCCACAAGGGGTTGGTTTGGACACTACAAATGGGCCGTAGTGGTCTTGATTCTCTTTAAGCCGAAGTTTCCCCGAGAATTCCTGTTCTGTGGCGTTCTACTGGACTTATTCAAAACTGATATGTCTACAGTAGACGTGTCAAAAGTCCGCCCACCTAGGGCAGGAACCTGCTGGAGGGTTGCGGTAGGGACTGGCCTTGGCCGAACAAGTCTGGTTACGGCCAGCCCCCCGCACAGATCCCAGCGTGCGGGACTACCGCACTGGGCTCCTGCCTCGGGTATTGGCAGCAAAGCGCACTTGGGGAAATGGATGTACAGTGTGGGTAGGAGGAAGCCAGTGAGTGGCCAGCCGTCCCATACGCACCCAACTGAGCCGGTTCTTCTGGCTGCGGCGACGTAGCGCCTTGAACCAGTGCCGGGTCAACTGAGTACGAAAGGCTTTGATGGCGTCGCCGTTGCCAGGTACGGCGTAGTAGTTCAGGTGTCCCCGAACCACGCTAGCAAGCCACTGGCCCTGAACGTCGATGGGCTCGTGCCGACGTTGCTTTAGCTCTATGTTGAGAGACTTCAGCTTCGCTCGCATCCGCTTCGAGATGGTGATCCGCCCAATCCAGAAACCTCCGTTCTTCCCCTTTGCACAAATATGTGTGAAGCCAAGGAAGTCGAAGGTCTCAGGTTTCCCAAGGTTCCGGGCCGCATGGCGCCCGAATGCAATCAGCCTGGTCTTCTTGGGGTGCAACTCTAGCCCAAACACCAAGAAGCGCTCTCGGAGGTCGTGAAGGAATTGCGTGGCATCATTCCCATACTCAAACCCGACGACGAAGTCATCAGCAAAGCGCACGACGATCACGTCGCCGTGGGCTTGTCGGACCCTCCACTGTCGGACCCATCGGTCAAAGACGTAGTGCAGGTACACGTTAGCAAGCAACGGTGAAACCGATGCTCCTTGTGGCGACCCGAGCGGCGTCGCCGACCATTTCCCGTTCTCGATGACCCCTGCGGCTAGCCACTTATCGATTAGTCGCAGGATCCTTTTATCCGCAATGCGGTGCTCGAGGAACTTCCTAAGCCAGGAGTGATCGATCTGGCCGAAGAAGTCGCTAATGTCAGCGTCGAGCACCCAGTTCACCCTCTTGGTCGTGATCCCGGTCGCCAGCGCATCAAGCGCATCGTGGGGCTTGCGTCCCGGCCGGAATCCATAGGAGAAACCGAGAAAGTCCTCCTCATAGATGGCGTTCAATACCTCGACACCGGCTCGCTGGACGATCTTGTCCTCCAGGGCAGCAATGCCAAGCGGCCGCTGCCTACCGTCTGCCTTGGGGATGAATGCCCTTTCGAGAAGGCTTCGCTCGGTAAGCACCGCTGTGGACTCGTGCGAGCAGGTCCCCGAGGTTCACCTCGAGATGCTCGCCATAGTCCCCCATGTCACCCCATCTACTCCCGGTGCGGCCCGCGTGGTGATCGCCTCGTAGCTTCTTAGGAGTAGGGCAAGGTCGACGTGGTGCAACAGTGCGCTGAACCGTGCATTCCTGTCCTTTCGTGCTGCTTCACGCACACGATCGAGCCCACTTGGCACGCCTTCTCCGGCTCTGCGTCCGGTACGTGTTGGGTCGATCGTGTTTCCCTTGGCTGGGCGCCTTTCCTCCACCGACTCCGCCGCCGCTCGCACGGCTTTGTTCGTCAGCTTCGTAGGTAATCCCGGTAGGGACCTCACTTGCGGGCGGCCCCCCGGACAGATCCCATCGTGCGGGACTACCGCAATGGGCTCCTGCCTTGGGTCCTGGCGGCAAAGCGCAGGCTCGGGTGGGGATGCACAATGCGGGCAGGGGGCAACCATCGATCGGAGATCCGGCTGAAGCGCTCCCAGGTCATCCGGCTGCGCTGGCTTCGGCGCCGAAGCGTCTCTCGCCAGAGTCGTCTCACTTGGTCGCGAAAGGCCGATACCGCGTCTATGTTGCCTGGCACTGCGTAGTAGTTGAGGTGACCCCTCAATACGCTTGCCAGCCATTGCCCCTGCTCGGGGATGGACCGATGTCGGCGTCGTCGAAGCTCGGTCTTTACCTGCTTCAACTTCGTTCGCATCCGCTTTGCGATGGTGACGCGCCGGAGCCAGAAACGCCCGTCCCTGGTCTTTCCACAGATGTGGGTGAATCCCAGGAAGTCAAAGGTCTCTGGCTTCTTGAGGCCCCGCTCTCTTCGGTTCTGAGCCGCAAAGCGGCCGAACTCGATGAGGCGGGTCTTGTCCGGATGCAGTTCCAAGTTGAACTTCGCGAATCGTTCACGAAGGTCGCTGAGGAACTGCCTTGCATCACCAAGGTTCTGGAACCCGACCACGAAGTCATCGGCAAACCGCGAGACGATCATGTCGCCTCGTGCGCGTCTTTGTCTCCACTGTCGGACCCAGCGGTCAAAGACATAGTGAAGGTACACGTTGGCGAGCAGCGGTGAAACCGATGCACCCTGTGCTGATCCTTCCGTCGTCTCTGACCACTTTCCATCCTCGATGAATCCTGCGGCCAACCACTTGTCGATGAGTCACAGGATCCTTTTGTCCGCAATGCGATGGGCGAGAAACCTCCTCGACCACGTCCGATCCAACGTAGAGAAGAAGTCGCTGATATCAGCGTCGAGCACCCAGTTCACCTTTCTCTCCGAGATTCCGACGGCGAGCGCGTCCAGCGCATGATGCGGACTGCGCCCTGGTCGGAACCCGTAGGAGAATCCGAGAAAGTCCTCCTCGTAGATGGCATTCAATACCTCCACCACTGCACGTTGGACGATCTTGTCCTCCAACGTTGCGATGCCGAGCGGACGTTGTCGCCCGTCCGGTTTTGGTATGTATACCCTCCGCGAGGGGCTTGCCCGGTAGGCACCGCTGTGGACCCTTTGAAGAAGATCTTCGAGGTTCTGCCTCAGATTCTCTTCGTAGGAGTGCCATGTCACCTTATCGATTCCCGGTGCAGCCTTCGGGTTAATCGCCAAATAGGCGGCCTTCAGGCGGTCAAGGTCGATGTGGTGCAACAGTGCCGTGGACTTTGCATCCTTGTCCTTTCTTGCTACTTCGCGCACACGATCCAGCCCGCTTGACACACCTTGTCCGGCACTGTGTCCGGGGCGTGTTAGGTTGGTCGTGTTCCCCTTGGCCAACCCCCTTCCCTCCACCACCTCCGCAACCGGTCCCCCGGTTTTGTTCGACAGCTTCGTAGGTAATATGGGGTTGTCTGACTTCCCGCGCTCGTTCATCTCAGGCGTACGACCTTGGTCTTCCCTGAGCGGCCCGTCTGGTGATCAGCCAGCCGGGCAAGTGCGGGATCTCCCGGTTCTCGCGCATGGAGGTTCCGTACATGCCATGGTTCTCTGACCGCGCGGGGCCCACCAACAACTCGCGATAGCGCTGCTGGTGGTGTTGCCTTCCGATCTCATAGACGACATCGGCACCCCGGATTCTCTGATTTCGCGGCTCAATAGCCCGGCCTGCACGTGCCCCTGTCAACGCTTCGCCAACGCCCTCGCAGACGCCGACGCATGACTCGGGGTCATCGTGGTTCGCTAAACCTTCGATGTAGAGCTCTTTCATCTCCTCCTCCATGCCGGTTTATCCCGGCGCTCCTACGCGCCCATCCGACTTCCGATGTCCGTTCATCTCGGGGTTACGGCCATAGCCTTTCTGGAGCGGCCCGCGTGGTGATCAGTCATGCGGGCGGGCATGGGATCTCCCGGTTCTCGCGCAAAGAGGTTCCGTACATGCCATGGTTCTACGACCGCACGGGATCCACTGGCGCCTTGCGATATCGCCGCCAGCAGTGTTGCCTTCCGCTATTCCCACAACGTGGGCATCCCGATCCACCTGATTTCGCGGCTCAATAGCCCGGCCTGCACATGCCCCTGTGAACGCTTCGCTGCGCCCTTGCGGGTCGCCAACGCATCATTCGGGGTCACCGTGGGTCGCTAGCCATTCGGTGTAGAGCTCTTTCATCTCCTCCTCCTTGCCGGTTTATCCCGGAGCTTTCGGGAACTTCGGCATACGCGAAAGACGAAACCGCGTCTCCAGAGAGCAAAACCTGCAACCCAGGACCTTATGAGCCGTAACGAAATCAGGCAACGTCGAAACACAACCCCTGACACTCGCTCCAGACTCCAACCTGTCCCAACTCACTGACAATACAAGGTTTGGGAGACTTGGTCCGTTTTACCAAGCCCTGTGTCGATGATAAGACTGACTGGGCATAACCTATGGCTACGTCGGCTAGTCGGACCTGCTATGACATTCGCGGGGTTTCAGCGAGCGCTAGCCAGTCCGGAATCCGATCGGCCTATCGGCGTTTGGCACAAAAGGTCCATCCCAATGCCGGTGGCACAGTAGCCGTTGTCCAAATATACACCGAGGCCTACAAGACATTAGGTGATCCACCGACGCGTCAGCGCTACGACCAGAGTCTCTGCAGCGGTGTCCGAAATGACCAGCCACCAACCAACCTCGCCAAAACAAACCGGTCTTCGCCGGGTCCAGACAGCACCACCAGCCAATCAACAAGTCACGCCAAGCGTGACCAACCATCCGTCCTCGCCACAGCCTTCGCAAAACGGCCAGAAGAGTTTTTTAATAATCGTTAGCATCATCCTCTTGATCGTGACGCCAACGTGGCTAACATCTCTCTATGTCGTCGAGACCACTGCTGTCCTCCTCGGATTCGTCGCCATGATCGGTGAAGCACGCCTGAAACGCGCGGGCGCCCTGACCTCTCGGGGATCGGCCGCAGCACAACAGCCAAGACGCCGACCCTAATCGGTGGCTCGCTTTTACGGGCTGGGCTCATCTCCGGCCTGCCTGCCGTGGTCTTGTCAATTGGCAATGTATTATCTATCATCCCCCACTCCACGCCAAAAGCGCTGAACTCTCGGGGAACCAGCCGACCAACCGCATCGCCCGGGGACCCCTGGACACTCCTACCCTCAGGGGGCAGTCCGACTATAACTCAGGTGGAACGTCAATCGCCGGAGATCAGCGATAGGGCTACTCCAATGATTGTCAACCAATTTACGATAAAACCCTTTATGAGGGGGCAGCGATGCCCTCGGTCCCTACCAAACTCGGCACAACCCAAAAGACCCTACGGATTTCGATTCGCCAAAGCGAGCTAAACAGTGGAGTCCGAAGCAAACAACCTTTGAAGCCGCTGAACGGCCGCGCCAAGGCGAACACAAGACCGCTCGCACCAAGGCGGAAGCAGGACGTACTGAGTGCGACGTCGATTCTCTTCGTGACCGAACCCCACGCTCAGCCAGGAATGAAACGAGCCAACTAGCAGACTGCCAGCGACATCCCTAAGAGCAAGTAGGACGTCCAGCAGATCTACACGATGCTACTTATCGTTTCCTCTGCGCACAGCGGCAATAAACACAAGTAGCTGTCCAAGGGAGCAGCGTCGCCAGGGAACACCACCTATCGCCATACGATTCTTCCAACTTGTTTACATTGGCTAATGAATATACTGATCATGGGAGTAGTAGAAATCGGAACTTTTCCACACGAACGAATGCGCAAAACAGCAGTGACGCCCATTCCCTTGTAAACGGTGCGATGTGCATTAACCCCCGACCAACGCCCCCTGTCGCGATTTACTCGCCACAAACGGACACTAGCGCAGGACAGAATCAGCGCTTTCGTCGGGGCGGCCCCGAGACAGTCTCAGTGAGCCGAGCCATCAGGTGGCAGTCCCTGCCCGTGATCATGACTCCTCGGAGCTCACCCAGTCTGGCCCGAGCGACTGGATAGAGCCAATAACGTGACGATACAGGCCCTCCAATCGAGGGAAAACGGCCTCTGCTGCTGAGCAGTCAATGACGCATACGCTGGCCGCATTAGTGCTATCAACAAGACCTTGTAGTTGAACGACGGATTGATTCAGAACCCGGAGTACAAACGAGTAGCATCTCAGAGCTCGCCCGTCGCTGATTGGATCAGCCCACAGCAACGCAAACTTTTCATAGTTTGCTGGCATATCCGCAAGTGAATCGTTCGCAAGAAGAGCAAACTCCTCATCGTCACCCAGAAATGGAACAGTCCTTACAGTAATTGATGGACAAAGATCCCGTACACAGAATAAACCGTCCCTGTCAGCAGCAGAGAACATCCGGGCCGCCTCATCGTAGTTGACTTCCCAGCCTGCGGGCAACTCAAGAACAACTGCCAGCTCCTCGATAACCACCGGAACGACATCAATGGCCTCTGGAGAGGAATTCGGGTTCATGAGTCAGCCTCCTAAATCGCTCGAACTTATAACGTGGGAGTGTTGCTAAGCCACTGAGCGAAGCCAGTCGTCGGCTGAGTGCCGATACCGCCAGCATTAATCCCCTGGTCCACACCCTTCTTCGCAAGTGTAGGACTCAGCGGACCGTTACGCTTCATCTTCAGTAGATCTGGAAGGTTTTCAATCTTCTCAACCTTACCATCCTTGACAGTAGCTACTATCTGCTTCTGTCCCAAGACATCCAGGGAAAGCTCGACCACTTCTTTGATCATAGCATCGACGGCCGCAGCATTTGGATGTCCCTTCACCTGTTTGCGCGGTAGCACGCTACCCACAATCTGTTGCACCTTCTCGGGCTTAACGAAGTTATCGGCCTTTTCAGCCAGAATTGCGTCTTGCTTGGCTTTTGCGTAAGCTGTAAGCTGATCGGTCAGCTTTTGGCGCACAGAATCTGGATTATTCAAAATATCATTGGCTTCTTTCTGATGCATTTTCCAGTACTGCTTATCGACTTGGCGCCAAACCCACACTGCAATAGGTTTGAAGTCCAAAGCGCTTTCTCCACCTACTCCTACGCCCCCGTGGTGCGCGACATGTCCATGGAGCTTAAGGTGCAGAACGCCCCGACGTATCTGGAAGCGCCCACCACCCTCCGCACCATATCCCGCCGAAACTGTACCGCTCACCGCTGTGGACAACGCCTCGCGTCCAAACAGTTTGAAAGTCCCCCTTGCCGTGCCGGTCGCCTTCGCGCCAGCAAAGGCTGAGAACTCCCCGCCTAGAGCGATATTGTTCTTGGACAATGCAATCACGCCATCTGCCGAAGCATGAACGCCAGCCATCCCTTTTAGCTCGCCACTACTGGCAATTCCTACGTCACCTCGCGTGAGACTTGTCTCAACCTGTGTTTGGCCTTTCGCGCCAGCAAATCCTGCGATCTCCCCACCAACATCTAGGCCTGGTATTTTTCCTTTACCAAACTTATCGATCCTAGCGTGACCCTTGGCTCTGCCTGTCGCACCTACAAATGCGTTGGCATTAGCCTTGATAGTCCCCTCGTACTTGCCGAACTTGCGTTTGAGCTCACCTTCAAGCTTGACCGAACCACCAACGATGATGTTAGCTTCAGCTAGGACAACATAGGCATCCTTCAAATTCAGCGCCGATGCCGTCGCCCATCCAGTAGCTTGCGCAGTTGAGCTGGCACCGCCTGAGGCAACAAAACCCTTACCAAGGTCCTTGTCCTTAACCGCCACGCCAGCTTTAGCGAACATGTTAGCAGCTGCGGTCACCGTGCCACGCTCTGCTTTCGTAGCGAACACTTCTAGCGCAGCCATGACTCTTGGATCACCATCAGGGTTCTTTGATTTTCCGACCGCCGACAGACCCGCTGAAGCCGTATCTTTCTTGTTCTTGGTGGCGGTCACGTTGGGTTGCACGGGAGTCGACGGAGCTAATTGTTTTGATGCAACTCGATTCCCAAGGGTTTTCTGCAGATTGGTTGCAGTCTTGGCAGCGCTGGAAGGAGTATTTTTCATCGGAGCGCCCGATGTTTGCTTCTTTGTTTGGGCGGGCACCTTCTGTTTGGAGGAGAACAAACCCAGTGCCATCACGCTATCCCTCCCACCGGCTCCCCCGCTATCATGAAGCTCGAAGAACTTGCGATGATACTCGTTGACGACGGACCATCTGCATCATAACCTGCGGCTAAGAGGCTCATTTGTTGAACAGCCTGTCCTAGGCCCTTCATCAAAGCACTCCGTTTCAACCAAAGAGCACCGCACAAAACACCAATCATTCTCATCCCCTCGTTTTGCTAACCAAAGAGCATGTCGCTTCTTCGCCTACACACCCCGGCATCTACCGATCTCGCCGATATCCCAATAGTACAAAATCGCATGTTCCCCTAGTGCACTCCTTGGCAGTACTCACTACACCATGTCACCTGATCTTGCCTTGGCGATTCTTCTGATGGCAACACCACGAAGCAGTCGCTGTACCGGCAACATGCTGGAAGGGCCCACCACGTCTCTACAGCTAACCGACAAGAGCGTTTCATACACCGTCTCAGACTACCACAATTCAACACGACTTTGCTCAAACCACAACAACTCTAGGACCAATAATGGACACCTTAGGGAACACATCCAGTCTTGACTGGAATTGCAGCCGAGAGCACTGCACAAGCTTCGAGCAGAGCTCCGACGGCGAAGGACGCTAGAGCTCCGAGTATCCGCAACCATGAAATCCACGGGGAAGTAAACTGCTGTGCCAGGCACGCATGAATCAGCTATCCCATGCTGGGATCGCCATTTCGGACAAAACTTATAGACCCAGGGTTTTGAGTCCACATAGGCGCGAACAACGCAAGGCGCACCAGCTTGAGAGCTTGCCCACAATGTTATGGGGGTCTAGCTCGGCCGATGACTCGATTGGGGTATGAGAGTAAGTAAGTTGGCACATCAGCTCCGCAACTCACAAACCAAGATAATGGGCAGCAGGTAGAACCTAAAGACCATTGCCAACACTCTCCGCGGATGGAGCGAGAGCCTAAACTACAAATCTGCAACGACGAAACCATATGCATCGAGAGTCTCGCCATATCCTATGGTCTAGTCGCATAAGTACAGCCTACTCAGTACCTGAGACAAGTTACTCAATTTCTATCAATAGACTCAACATTGGGAGTGGTGCCCAAGACGCACTTCATGGCGCGACCTCTACTCCACTTAGACCGCTCCAAGTCGTAGGGAACAACTTGGTAAACTTTGTTGGTCAAAATCTTCTCGCAAACGAAATAGACCGCGCTCAAGGAGCCGTCCAGTTGGACCCACTGGACATCACCGGGACTAAAGTTGCTAGTCGTGTAGTTCGACAGCACAGATCAACTAACAGCCTGGTTTAAAGATGCCACCGAAACCATGACAATATTCTTGATCGATTGCCTCAAACAAATTTTCACCTTTGGCCAAATCAAAGCCTGTTCCGCTGTAAACTGATGTCAACCAACTCGCTCTGACCCAATCGTATAGCCACGAAGGCGCGACATTGCAGTGTTAGCTCCGAGCAGAGACGAATCCATTTCAACATCAGATGCTGCAACGAAGCCCGCGATCTCCTGACAAGAGCACGCTACATTGGCATGGTTAATACCATCGTTGCGCAATACAGCCGGAGATATGAATGTCGAAACATCAGCAAAACATCCATTTCGATTGGTGAGATATTGCGAAGCCAAAACATTGGTTCAAGCTATCAGCCAACCATAACAACAAGAGCGCGGCCACTGCAACGATCGCGTCGACAACCGAAACTCCAATGGAACGGATCATACTCCTCACAATCCGAAGGTTCAGAAGTAAAACCATTGGGCACACTACCTGCCAGCTCCTCGGCTACCGAGACTAACTACCTACTCAAGGTCCACACCAACACCCCCAATATCCACCTCGCAAACAATCCATGGACCGCAATTTCCGTAACACGAGATAAGCGTTTTTCAACTAGTAGCGGGCCAAATCCTTTGCCCACCCGCCTCAATCTGGAACGCTACTGCGACCGGAAGCTCGTCTCGGACAAGCTCAACGAAATCACCGTCATCCAACCATCCAGTAGACTCTACCTGGATCCTTACAAACGGTGACGCACACGCCTCATCAGAGTGGCGTCGCAACCTACCGGTCTCTTCAACCACCACTGGTGCGCCTGTCACAGCCTCCAAAATGATCTCCAAACCTCGTCGAGTGCCGCGCCAGCCAAAGGCATCGCTCAAACGAAAAACAAGACGACGCTGCACATCCTCAGGTAGCGATGAGTCGATCCAAGAAACACCGAGCCATGATGCCAACCAGCTCAAAAGCGGCGTCGGGGTCACTGCTGGATCGACGATGAAGTCGATTAGGTCCGCGTCCTCCAACAAAGTCGTAGCAACCTCTTGGAAAATGGAGACAAAGCGGACGAAAAACTCATCATCGGTCATCCCCATAGGTAACTGATTGATAAGCCAATTGTCTCTACGCACCATTGACGCCCTTACCGCACCACAACCTGATGATTCAGCGACAAAAAGAGCGACCGACTATCGAGCTGCAAAAGCTCCCTACCGCGACCATTGCGTTGACCGGTGCGCAAATCTGCCTCGAATAGTAATACCTCCTCAACTCTCTCTACACCGTCAACAGCCTCAAGCTGCTCCATCACAAACGAGGCACTCAAGTCAACCTCGAAGGGCCATCCGTCTTGACTTGCTCCCCCAACAAAGGGGTCGAGGAGGCTGTAGAGTAAATCGAGTGCCCGCTGTTGGACGACCGTGGCCGGCCGACCAGGAAAGACTCGCAGCAGGGCCGCAATGGTCGCACCCTGGTAGTAAGGGGTGGATATGTCTACGGTAGTTCCGATCATCCGACGAGGCTCGAGGTGAGACATAATCGCCTCGACAAGTGCGTCGCTAAGCTGAAAGTCATCGAGATGGTGTTCTTCAGGACGGCCCAACAGCCGTGGTACGACCAGCAGGCGAACCGGCTCACCAACGATTGCAGGTGGCTGACATCGTACCCTTGCGACCTCAGGTGAGGCCTGAAGCGTTAGGCGCTCGAAGTCGCGAGCTGTCACCGCTCGCTCACCCGCCCTCAGCGTCATTGGACCCCTGAGCTTGGCGTTTGCAGCCGACTCTGCATCCACGCCACCAACCGCAGGGCCCGGATTTGTCACACGATCGACATACGCCACCGTTGTCCTCAACACCGTCAGGGTGTCGGCACCAACGTTCCCTCTGGCGCCACCACCAAACCGGTAACCCTCCATGACCAACTCAGCACCATCAACAGGGATTGCCCCGTGCTGTCGAATTGACCCATCGGGGTAGCGAATCCTTGGGCCAAAACTTATTGTCCCGGTTGCGAGGTCTAAGGTGTAGTGAGGATCGCTAGGCCCCGACGCCGCAAAGTCCTCAACCTGTTCCCACAACGCCGAAGCCTCGACGGTACTAATCCTGAGTGCTTCACCCTCTCGCAAAGGCAAAACGGGAAAATATTGCAGCCGAAACTGCTGCGCCGGGCTCCCGTCACTTCGACCGAGCCGCTCCCGTCCAACCGAGCTGGCGTGCTCTCCCACAACCGTTCCACCGAGCGTCTGTACCTGAAGCGACCGCACCAGGGGTGAAGCTTTGTACCCAGGCTGACCAGGACGAGTAGGCAGCAGACGTACTCGGATCCAATACCCGCGCTCACCCCCTAGGGTAAGAGCCGACATCTCCCGAGGACAAGACAGGACGATCTCGCCATCCCGATTGAGGCCGCCAGTACTATCTGACTGAACCCCCATAGCGACCCATGACTCACCAGAGAATGCCTCCCACGCAAGCGGAGGATCTGTTGGATCGACGCCAATGCCCTCAATGGTTGCACCGATCGAGAGTCGAAGAACCGAACCCCCAAGAGGATTAGCAAAACCGAAGTAGGCAGCGTCGCCAACAGCTATCGGGTCGGACTGAAAGCACCTCACTGCGCCATCATCAAAGCGCAGGTCGTCCCAAGCATCAATCAGCTGCTCATCATTCGACCCGTTCGCCACCTTGGCAGCGATCAGCTGAGGCGGCCGGATCACGAGATCCTCGATCGTAGAAAAAAGGACCTCCGACTGGTTCACAGCTGGCAACGTTGCCACCAGTGTTCCTGCAGGGACCAGGACCTCGTTATCGAGTGCCGCTGAGAGCCAGAAGAGCAAATCAGTACGCGCAACAGCCGGCGGAAACGGGGAGATGTTCACCAAGTCCAGAAATTTCGTATAGAGGCGATCAGGTACCTGGTTGATTCGATAGAGCACCGTCTCGCTCATCCACGCGAACAACTCGATCAACGCGACGCCTGGATCTGACACATTGTGGTTCGTCCACTCCGGACAGTACCTTGGAATGAGCCGCTTCGCCTCATCCACGAGATCTTGAAACTTTCGGTCATCGAGCTCAGGCGTTGGTAACGGCATCAGCCCTCCTCTCTTGGGATTGTGTAGAACGGATAGACCAGGTTGCGCCGGTCGTTGGTCGCCTTGAAACGATAATGGATGTCAATATGCACGAGGCTTGCCTCGACCAAATCCTGTTGTACCCGGACGTCCTCTACCTCGACCCGAGGCTCCCACTGGGCAATTGCTTCTCGAACCGCTTGCGCCATAAGGCCAAGGGTGTTGGCGTTTACCGGTTCAAACAGAAGATCCCAGATCTTACAGCCAAAAGCCGGCCGCATCACCCGCTCACCCGGCGCCGTCGCGAGAATCACCCGGATTGCACTATCAGCAGCAAGACTGCCTTCTGATAAGGCAATTCCACCACGCGCATCGACACGGAGTGGGAACTGGAAGCCTTTTCCGATAAACGATGGATCATCTCGAGCCAGACGCTCTCTCTCAGTCGTCATCGTCTACCCACCAATACAATCTTGCACGACATAGCGGGTCGAGTCACAGGACATCAGGCATATGGCGACGCCCCTGAGACTCCATTTCACGGAGCATACGACGTTCCACCTGTTCAACCAGCCAATCAAGGAACTCTTCAGCCTTGGGCGCAGACGACCCACTGACCACATCCGCATCGCTCATCGCTGGCGAACCTCCCACATTCTGATTACTTGCCCACCCTGATTCATTGGTGCGCACTAAATGGCTGTCATAGATGGGAGGCACGACGGAGACAACGGGAGCATCGGCGACAACGATAGCCCCATGTGCCTCCTTCAGTCCACTAGCCTCTACATCTGGGGAGCTAACAACACGGTTCGGTTGTCTTTGTTGGGCCTTGTGGAACTGCTCAAAAAGCGATGTCAACCCCTCGGCGGATTCATGTCCCGACGCCTGGGGAGCCCTTTGGGTCACTGGCTGTGTTGGGGTTGGAAAACCAGGAGGTTGCCCGTGCGATCCCGTGGAGATCAAACCTTTGGCCACGACAGGGAGCGAGGCGACAGTTGAAGACCCACCTCCGGCACCAACGCCTCTTTCGTCAGCGGATTCGCCAACTAGTGATGTCACAAGGTCGCCGACTCGGCGTGCTCTCGCCTCCTCATGATCGAAATGCTGATCCTGATAGAAGCGCGGTGCCCCCTGGGGCCGTTTCAGCTGTTCACGCACATGAACAAGTTCATGGGCAAGCACACCAAGAGTTTGTGCAGAGTTGTCAACGTCACGGTTGAGATGAATCACCCCACGAAAGGTTGCCGCCTCCTTGCTCACCTGCCGCAAGGCCCGTCTTGTCGCCATTCCCGTGCGTACCTCGACCGTCTCACCGATCCCGAGTGCCTTGGCCAACGGGACCAGACCCGCTGGCAGCGACCGCGATCGCTCACGAGACTCTTGGTCGACAGCGACCCCAAAAGCCTCACCAACATGTCGTCCGGTCAACATCTTGCCTCGTGATGGAATACCAGCTGCCCCGGTCGCTCCTGAAGCACCCCGACTAGTAGCGTCACTCATGCGCAGCGCACTACTGTGCCGGGGTATATGCACCGCATCGACGGCTGTCTCAGCGCGAGGCCCCACCCTTCGCAGAACATACGACGGCCTCGGCCCGCCAGACTGACCACCCAACAACAGTACGGATTCAAGATACCCACTCCGCTGTACCATCGGCCATAATTCTCGGAGCGAAGAGCGTAACTGGCCGGGGCCGACCTCGATACCGCGGTAACCAGATCGCAGCAATACTGATGTGTTCTGAGCCATTGGATCACCAGCGCCGCCCGGCATAAACAAACCTAAACTCCGCGGCAGAAGCCAACCCGAACTCAACACACCCGATGACCCATCGTGGCGTCCAGGGTTCGACGTCGCGAACCCTCGTGCCAATCTCGTCGAGGGTCTGACAAAACTCCGTCGTCCGCCGCGTGTTTGCTGGCTGAGAAACCTGTCCTCGCCAGCAGCTACCACACCGCGACCGGTCACGTTGTCACGATCACCCCAAACCTTAGCGCTAGCGCTCCCAGCACTAGGCTCCGGCCCTCGACTGGCCAACCCGACTCGCGCGAGATATCTGCTACGACGACCGCCAGCCAACCCTGACTCAGCGAATCCCAGCTTGGACATGCCGCTGCGATCCCGATTCGGCTCCCCCAGCGACCCCGGAGACAAAGAAGTCCCGAGTGTGCCGCTGCCACCTCGACTTGGCCCCGCCGGCGACGACCTCGGTGACAAAGCCTGACGTGTGCCACCAGCAAACCCCAGAGCACTCCTCTGCAAGTACATACTGGCCCGTTCGCTCGGCCTCGACCCAATCCGGAAGTTCGCGCGAGGAAACCGATTGGAGTATTGCCAAAAGGGACCAGCTACGTTGATGTGGCTGACTCCCTCTTGCGCCGCCTTCACCTGCAGAAACTGATCACCAAGGTGGCCCAACAACATCATGGACACCGCCAGCAGACTCGCATTCGCAGGACGATCACGATCAACAGGCGGCCGGTGATCCAGAGCCACTCCCCCTCCCGTCGCCGTCGTAGGTAGCAACGCTGGACCGCTTGGCGATCGCAAGACATCCTGCACTTCCCGTGCTGAGTGCACGCCATCCCCAGATCTCATCATCGATCCATTCGCGCCAGGCAATAGCGACGCTACCTCCTGAGCCTTGGACTCGGTACCCACGAACCCAGACGACAACCCTCCGCTCTCCCCGGTGGGCTCTCCAACTGGTCGCGTACTGATCGGAGACGTACTTGATCTGATCATCCGACCACTAGCCGACCCCTCGACCACCCCAGACGGATTGCCCGCTTGGGAGCCACCAGTATCGGGCTTGGTCGACTGGTGCTCCTGCACCTTAGCAGCTTGCGCTGTGTCGACTTCCATGCCTGCCCCCTGCGAAGCTCCTTGTACGTTGGGCGCTACCACTGCCGGCTCAAATCGCTGTGGCTGCGCGGTTTGACTCCCCCGTTGACGAATAACCCCACCCAGATAACGTCGTTCTCTCTGCGTCAGGACCGAACCAACGGCAGCGACCTCTGGTATGAGCCTCACGGCAAGAACATCACGTTGGAGACGGGCGAGACCTGAGCCTGGAGCAAATCCAGCTTGCACTCCCTTCGTTACTCGAGGAAGCACACCAGCGTACGGGAGCCCCGAACGCTCGATTCTCGGCGCACTGCGATCGCCAATCGTGGATCTCTGTGCGCGCCACATCGACAGGAAAGGATTACTCAAAGGTCGCACCTCTGCCATCGCAACAGGGTCTGGATCGACCCGCGAAAACTCGCCGAAGACAGAACGGACAGACAAGGGTCGCCCTACGAGCGACGCAAACCCTGCACTACCACGAGCTAATCGAGTAGTCCCCAAGCTTGCCTGACGCACGAGACGCCGATGCCACCGAAATCGTCGGTCAGTACCGGCGGCTATCGCACCTCGTGCGTTCGTCTGGCCCTCGCTCATGATTTAAATGTCTTCGACGTAAAGCCCTGATGCGCTAACTCGATCTCCTCCATGGCTGGCTCCCCAGCAGCCTTGACGGCTAGATTGGGACCGACCCACCGCACCGCGAACGCTCCGGTGATCTCCCATGCGCGAAGACGCTCACCGCCCGAACCAATCAAGGTGATAGCAGCAGTATTGACTGCAAGCTTGTTCTGATTCTTTGCAAAGCCAACACCCGACGTCTTATTCACCCAGGCAAACAACGCATCAGATTTACAGATACCCCGTCGCAGCACAATATTTGGCCAATTCATACGACCGGGGAACTTGTGCACAAAGCCGTTCTCCCCTCCCTCCGCATATGTGGCCAACTCAACCATCACCTCGAGACCCGAGACCTCTGCAAACATGCCGATCTCCGTCCCGTCAACCTCCAACAGGAAACTCGATGAATCGGGGATATGCCCATCGAACCCTGATCCAGTAACCACTACAGTTGCCTCACTTCATCCCATGCTCGAGCGTTTAAAGCCGCAACACCCTGGATCAGCCTTGCTCGATCGGCATGCTCCAGATCAATCAGACGATCCAAATCCCAATGCAGGTGATATGCAAGATAAATCAACTCCTGCCACAACGCATCAATCGGATAGTGCTTCATCGTCCCGTCTGAGGGATCTCCTCAATCGATGCCCGCCGACCTCCAGCGCCAGTCGGCCGCATCGGCTCTCGCTGCACCTCGACGTCTTCTGTCGCCAGCGTCGTTTGCTCACGATCGGCTACCACAGGAGGGGCCTGAGGATGCTGCGTTTGCTCCTGAGCGGCCAACAGCGCCTCAATATCCTCCTCCGAACCGAAGTTAATCACCCCGTAAAAATCCTGCAAATAGGCAAGATCAACAGCGAATAAATCCTGAATCTCGTGAGCGGTTACAAGCTCCATGTCACCCAGCCTCTCAATAACACGTGCCAAGACAAGGATCGTAAGTCGTGGGTCGTCAGGGCCAGCGATCGTCGGGTCGCGCAACGGTTCGAGCTCATCGCGAGCGGTAGCAAGACGCATCACACCCCTCCGATGAACCCCACCACTATCATCAATGTAGCCACGTGGCAACAGGAACTCGTATTGGGTCTTCACGGGTGGGGTTACTTCTTTCGCTCGAGCTTCTCGTATTGGAGGGTGATGGTCTCGGTGGCGACATCGTTGGCCGAGGCTTCGAGGCTGGCGAACTCGATCTTTGAGGGCCAGGCGTCGTAGAAGTTCCAGCGGGCCGTCTCAGCGAGGGCTGAGTCATAGACGACGATGGAGCCGTGCCGACGGGGCTTGTTGCGGTTATTGACGGCCATGCCCTTGGTGCGTAGGTCGTTGAACCACTTCCAGATGTCGTCGTTGGCGACGTCAAGTGGGGCGACGCGCTTCATGGTGAGCTCACCGTTCCACTTTGGTTTGCTCATCACCTTGTGCTGGACAAGTTGGCCCTTTTGGGTACGCTCGTTAAAGTCGGCGACCTCGATCTCGACATTGAGGCCATCGATACTGGTGACGTTGGTGACGAACACGCTATCGATCTCGATGTAAAAGTTCGTCGTCGTTAACGGGTCGTTCTTGAGCAGATTGAACTGTGCCATTGGTAGGTACTCCTAGTCGTGTTGGGTAGCTAGCTTGCTACTTGCTTCTTTTGGCTGATACGGAAGATGACAAACTCGGCTGGCTTCACCGGTGCGATACCGACCTCGACCACAAGCCTACCTTCGTCGATGGACTGGGGTGGGTTTGTCTCGGCATCACACTTGACGTAGAAGGCCTCCTCTGGTGAGGCACCAAAGAGGGCGCCATCTTGCCAGAGGCCGGTGAGAAAGGCGGTGAGAGTTCTCGTGACCCCCTCCCAGAGGCTCATATCATTGGGCTCAAAGACCGCCCACTGGGTGCCATCGAGGATGGTGGTCTCGACCATGTTAAACAGCCGGCGAACGCTGACATAGCGCCAGTCGCTGTCTGAGGAGAGGGTTCTTGCTCCCCAGATCCGGATGCCTCGGGTGCCAAAGGGGCGGATGCAGTTGATGCCAATCGGGTTCAACAGCGACTGTTCGTTCTTGGTGATGGGGCGCTCGACATCGAGGCAGCCTCGGATGGTGTCGTTTGCTGGTGCCTTCCACACACCTCGGGTCTCGTCGGTGCGGGCCCAGACCCCGGCGATGTGACCACTCGGGGGGACGAAGATCTCGCTCTGGCCGTTGGTGCCAGCTGGGTTCTCGACCTTGATCCAGGGATAGTAAAGGGCGGCAAAGGCCGAGTCGTACATGGCGACATCTGAGCGCCACTCCTTGATCTGTTGGACACTCATGCCTGGCGGGGCGTCAAGGATCGCCATGCGATTGCCTTGGAGTTCGCAGTGGCCAATGAGTGCGGTCTGTACTGCCTTCCACATCGCTAAGTCGACGGTACCATCGGGACGAGTCGCTGCGGTGACGAGGTCTGGAACCATAACCATGGTGACCTCATCGGCGAGGGAAAGGCCGTTGATGCCGGTGCGGGCGGTCTCGGAGCCGGTGAACTTCTTGCCAGAGACCGGGACCGGCAGCGGAGCGGGGGCCACGAGTGGATAGGTGCCGGGCTTCATCACCTCAATCATGGTGGACAGATCGACGTCGTCTTTGAGGTCGAGGGCGACCTTGACCTTGGTGGAGGTCGCATTCACGACGGTGGCGACGTTGTGGTCACCAGGCGAGAGGGTGAGATCGGTAAAGGACTCGACCTGTTCGCCGTTCATCAAGACGTCAAGGTCAAAAGGAGAGGGACCATCATCGTCGGACTCAGCCGAACGAACCACGACGGTCACTGGAGCACCAGGGTCGATACTCTCGATCGTCAACGGCATGCCAAGGGCTCGGTCAGCAGCTGGCAGAGCGACGCGTGAGGGTTCGTTGGCTGGCTCGGTGTTGGGGACACGAACAATGTAGGCGATTGAGCCTCCGTTTTGGAAGTAGCCATAGACCGAGAGTGGCAACATGTAGCCATTGACGAAGCTGCCGTAGAGCTCTTCGAACTGGGTCCAGCTAGTAACCAGTCGGGGCTTGGTGCCCTCAGGGTCTGTAGGGTCATCAGTTGGTGCACGCTCGGTAAAGCCAACGAAGGCCGCGATGGCGGTCGCCGCTGCGCTCAGGCTCTTTTGGGCTGATGGGACCTCTTCGACATAGACCCCAGGGGCGGTATAGGTAGGCATGGCTTACAAACTCCTCTTCTTGACGGCACTCACTTTGACGGCAATAACTTTAACGAAACTCATTTCGACGGCACTGTTGTTGACAACGCTCTTCTCGAGGGTGATCAGCTAGGTGATACTCAACTCGGTGGTACTTAACTCGGTGACACGACCCATCGATAACGGTTTGACCGGTATCGAATCCCAACGACACAGGGGTGACTTTCGTAGAACTCCTTAGGAAACGAGTACCAGCCTTGGTTAACCGATCTGGCCCTGGGTCTTTGGCACAAGCTTGGGCTCGTTTGCACCAGCTCTCGTTCGTTTGAACTGATGAGCGCTGCTAGCGCCAACCCACCGGCTTCGATCTCGCGATCGAGAGACCACCCAATAACCAACCGCTGCTCTATCCCCTAGAAAGTGTCACGAATACCCACCCATAAACCAGGAATTGGTCTGGGGGATACCCGGCTGGTCCCCCTCGCCTTGCGCCTGGCGTAATGATTCTACACCAGAGCTAAGGCGGAGTCAAGCGCCCTCGCACAAAACGACGGCCAAGTGGGCAGCAACCGCCCTGCGTGTTCACATCAGCACATTTGCCGAACCAGGAACGGTAATCTCTACGACCCCGCCATAGGCACAAAGACACGTGGACCCTGCAACAAGCGCAGGCTGACCACCGATGAGCGTCGTCGACATCGGGATCCATGGTGTAAGGACCGGAACACACGGCATGGGCGTCATCACGCCAAGCTTTGCTGCGGTAGCGGCAGCCACCTCAGGGTTCGAGAGCGTCGAACACATATCGAACGTCGGGATATTGTCAATCAAACAATTCGTTATGGTCGCCGCCGGGCGACCATTGACCATGACATTCGTCTCGTCAGGTATCTGAATAACGGCTGGCGCAAGACCAAAACTGCACATGCATACCGCCTCACTCACGACTGGCGGGTTCGGCACAACCACCACCTCCCCTAGGTTCTCGCGATCCGCAGCCACGACAAGCAAAACCGGGCCTCATAACACATCGGTCCAAGATTCGACTCCAGATCTAGTTATCCGCTCATCGTAGCAGACGCTGCGATGGTGATGCTCGACGATAGAGCTCTCGCCCCAACGTCGAAACTCGTGCGCATCATTGTCATCACTCCTGGGGTCGCTCGATCAGTTCAAAGTAAGGACCAAAATCAGCCTCAACGCAGAGCCGTCCGAGCTTTTCAAACTCCTGCTGGATGGCCTGGACCAGGATCTTCATCGTCACGACACCGTCATCTGCATAGGCCCTAAAGGCACTCGCTATGCAGGTGTTCTGGATCGAACCTCCAGTGAGCCGGAAGGACTTGGCGAGAAATTCGACGTCCACCGATGCGTCTAATGACAACTGTCGCGGTAGATACCGCTGCCACAACGCGAGACGCTGTTCGAAACCAGGGCTTGGGAAATCAATCACAACATCAATACGCCGGACGAACGCCGGATCCATGTTGGCTCGCAAGTTCGTCGCTAAAATCGCCAGACCGTCGAAAGTTTCGACCTTTTGTAGGAGATACGCTACTTCGATATTGGCATAACGATCATGGGCATCTCCTCCCTCGGAGCGCTTCCCAAAGAGGGCATCGGCTTCGTCAAAGAACAGAACGCCGTTCACCTCCGCGGCCTGCTCAAAGATCGCTTCGAGGTTCTTCTCGGTCTCTCCAATGTACTTATCGACGACAGTGGCCAAGTTGATGACGAAAAGCTCAAGGCCAAGCTCATGAGCGACTACCTCAGCTGCCAGTGTCTTGCCCGTACCCGAGTCACCGAAGAACAACCCAACGACTCCGGAGCCTCTTCCCCCTCCAGGGCGCATCCCCCAACGGTCAATCACGGTATGTCGATGGCGGGCCCGCATCACCAAATCACGCAGACGTAACTCAATCGATCGAGGAACCACAATCTGTGACCAATCTGCGACCGGGTGAATGCGGCGAGTCAAACGTTCGAGCCCATGACTATTCTGCATGCGCACTCCAGCCTCGATATCGCCAGCGTCAAGAGGGCGATCATCCGCATTTGCCGCAAAGAGTGCATACCGCAACGCGCGCACAACTTCTTCGGGTCGCAGAGTAAATTGCGCGAAGGCACTGCCCAAAGACTCTCGGCGACCAGCGTCGGCGACCTTGACGCCGTCGGTGTCACTGAGTACCGCCTCAAGGATCCGTTGACATCCAGAAGGGTTAACGCTCGGCGTTGACGGGATATGCGGTAATCGATGCGACCAGTGTGGACTCCAAGGTATCTGTCCTGTGAGAACGATAGGAAAATCTGCATCCGCAAGCAACCTGACGAGAGGAATTTTGTCGTCGACCCAATGATCAATCGGTCCTGCGACGATGCCAGATCCTGCAATCGTCGCCTGTCGTAGGAGCACTCTAACCCAGTTCGCAATATCCTCCGGAGCGACCGTCGCCTCGAGATCGAGCGAGACACAACCAAGACCGAGGGAAGTAAATGCCGCCTCCCCCAAGGCACGAGCGACTAAACCTGGTCCGCTATCTAAGTAGACAAACCCCGAACCACGTGAGAGCATGGATGCCACCACCGATGCGTCATTGGACGATACCGCTTGGATGAGTGGTGACGCTCCGACGCCAGAGTTGGTCACCCCGAGATGGCACGACCACTGATTTGAAAGCAGCATCGCAACGACATCGTCATCGACATGTAAGCTACGCCGAAAGAAGTATGCCTCCTGGTGATCAACCGTCACCAAGCCGTTGCTCACAAGTGGAGCATCCTCGCCCAACAGACCTCGAAGACGCACATCAGTATCTGCAAGTCCACAAATCTCGTGAGCAAGCCCGACCGTGGCCCTTGGCTGTGTGGCATCGTCATTGAGGTAGGCGAAAAGGGTTCCGTACCGCCGGTCAAGGCTCGGAGCAGCTGCAAGCACGAGCAGCAGACACTCGATTGGCCTCAACCCAAATCGTTTGCGTACCAACGCGAACGGGTCAGTGTCCCTCGAACGCAGTCGGCAAATGGTTCGTCCTGGAACCGGCTCGCTCGAGTCACCCGCAAAGACCCCCACATCGAGATCAAGGTCGACTTGCGGGAGAAGCGGTTGACCATCGAAGTTAAGTTCACGTTCGGCCGCATCATCAGTAATGTAGAGCCCCCGAAAAGGGTCGTTCGGGTCTCGACCAGCATGCATCCGTAGGTGCACTAGCTCCCTCACCCTAGCTTCGAGAAACCTGAGTTGCTCTAGCAGTTCATCACCATTGATACTCACGTAATCTCCAAACTCACGGCCTCTAGTGCCAGATCGCCTTTTGAGTACCTTGCTAACCTATCGATCACCGAATCAGGAGATGCATCCCCAATCAACAGCATATTTTGATCACACCCATTTGAAGGACACCGCACGGTTGATTCAACTGGTCATCGAATCGAGTGTCACGTACTTGTCAGAGCCCCTCGATGTTGCCCTCGTGCCTACGCGATAGTTTCTCGGTTTTGAGCTCAGACCGGACAACACGATGCCTTTCACCCGTCGGTCTCTTGAACCCCAACATGGCCCAAAGGGACCTTCGCCATGACTCCCACGCAGCCCTCGATTGGGTAACCCCACAACTCGTGCTCTTGCGCAAGGACAAAGGCAACCGCAACAAAAGCTTGTTACACCGTTCACCGTCCAGATTGATCCCAACCCTTCCTCGCCCCCAAACAAACCCATTAACGCTGACAGCATGTTGCGTCACTGTCCTCGTGTGCCAACACGTCTGTGTCAACACGTCTGTGTCAACACGTCTGTGTCAACAGGTGGCAGCCATAGTAATCCTTTGCGATGGCGTCAGATCTTTGAGTTCTGTACTGATCGCCGCAAAGGACCAGTGACCGACTCTGCGACGCAAACGATCGACCGGTCGCCAGCGGACCAGCTTCCGACTGAAGGTAGCAGGTAGGTGAAAAAGAGCTTAGAGTGTTCATAAGGAATACCTACAAATTGTTGGAACCGATTCAGACACATGCCATTCGCCTGCGCATCGAGAACTTGGGTGGAGGGATAGCTAGCCGTCGACGAACCCGAGAGCCTGGCGATCGCAAACACCTGTTGAGTATGTGGCTGAGTGCAAGCCACAACGGTGATTGAGGTGAGGTCAGCCTGAATCTTGCTTGGTGGCACGAGACAGTCACCGACGCTCAGTTTGAATACCGACACGGTCGTTGACTTGCCCGACGAGGTCAAGCTACAACTTGCCAACAACAGAGCTAACACGAAGATGAGCAAGGCTCGACGCGACAAAGCATTGACTTCCCGGCGTGTGCTCTCCCCTAATGGGAACATAGTAAGAACGCCACCTCCCTTGATCGCGTGCCTGTTTTACCAACGCATCATGAGACTATCACCAACAGCACCCGAAAGGCCGCGATCAACACCTCGAGCATCGAATAAACCAGACTCATGCCACTCAGCCTTCGTGTCCCATGCGGACCTGTGAAGTTCGCGTAACCACAACGGGTGACCCTGATCGGTAATTCGATTGAGGATCCTCGAAGACGCCCCCCAGCCATGCCACTTTATCGATTGTATACCGTGCTCCGCAGTGACCAATGTGCTAGTATTTGTTATGTCAGCCATAGGTGATCGTATCGCCGCTGGCTTGTGTGTCGGTGCTAGTTGAGCAGGTTACGTGGGCTAGGGGGAGTCTTGATCCATCTAATGGATGCTGTCGTAGAGTCGTTCCTGCGTCAGTCCGTAGGGATATCGACACATGTCGCGGACGTCGAATTCGGCAACCCCTCCTCGTTTTCTGATGCTGGGATTGCCCGGCCCATCTTCGTCGTCCATCTCTGGAGCGTTAATCAGGATAAGACGCAGCGGCAAGGTGGTTTCGAGAACGCCGTCCGGGACTCCAGGCCCGCCCGGCGGATGCCATCTCCAATGCTTGCATTTCGTTACCTCGTCACGGTGTTTGCAGGAGAACCTCGGGACGAACACGAGCTGCTGGGGCGACTACTGCTCGCGGTTCTCGCCGTGGATCGAATTGATGATACGCTGCTGCCTGAACAGCTCCGTGGCGTACGCGTCAAGGCGGCTCTCTGCGATGAGGACCAGGATTACCCATTGAGCCTGTGGGAAGCCGGCAAAGCGCGTCTAGGTCTTGGCCTCTGTCTTTCAGTTCCTGCCGAGGTCGGTGCCTGGCTCGAGCGAGGAGCACCAGTAGCTTCGGTGTCGGTAACTGCCGACCTTCACACCTCACAAGGACACGACGGTAACGTCCAAACCGATACCAGCTCGTCTGACGTTGCGCTGCGACGCCGTCGTGCCGGTTCAGCACTGGTCATGGAGGGCAAGCGACCGGCACCGGCACCGAAGGAGGGCTCGTGACCACAGAGTCGCGATTGCGCTACCGTATAGCGTCCCCGCTCGGCCGTCTCACTCCCGGTCAACAAGCTACATTTGGTATCGAAATTACCAACGCGAGCTCGGTGATCGACGCACTCGAAGTCACGATAGAGGGTCCAGAAGCTCTTCACTGGTCAGTGGAGCCGGCACTGTTTGCGCTCTTTCCCGACGATTCGGGTCTCGTGACGATTCACTTGGATCCCCAACCTGGACTCCTAGCTGGCACCCATGACATCGTCGCCAACATCGCATCGACTGCAGAGGCCGGGATACAAGAACGGATACCGATCGCCATCGACGTCGCGGGTGTCCCGGCCATCGAACTCTCGAGTGACCCTGTCCGCATCACAAAGCACGCCAAGGCAGCGTTCACCATCAGCTGCAAGAACGACGGCAATATGGACGCCGAACTCGATCTGAGTGCAATTGAGTCGACCCATGCCTTGCGGCTTGGATGGGACCCACCAACCTTGAGGCTAGAGCCAGCTACCAGCGCATCTGTCACGGTGACCGCTCGGGCCAAGCGCAAACTTATCGGCAACGAGATGGCATATCCGATTGACGTGCTTGCCACCTCACCGGAGGTCCAAGCCAAGACTCAAGTCGTATTCACGCAGCGACCCTTGATGCCACGGGGGGCACGTACGCTACTAATCCTTGGCGCGATCGTGGCTGCCTGGGCGATCATCGTGGTGCTCGCCCTGACCCATGCCCTCGGGACGTCTCCCCTCTCGAAGGTTGTCCCCGCGTCCTTTTACGCAACGTCGGGGCACGACGGTCATAGCGTTGCCACCCCGGTGGGAGCCGTTCCAAAAAGCGGAGTCGCCATTGGGATCGGCGGTACATTATCCGGAACCGTCAACGCCAAGAGCGACGGTCAGGGCGTGGGCCGATTGACAGTCCAAGCCTTTGCCGTCAATAGCTCGAGCGCCAACCTCATCGCCTCCGCTGCGACAAACACGAATGGCAGCTGGTCAATACCTGGTCTCGCACCAGGAAAGTACGCGCTTGCTGTGTCGGCGAGCGGCTTTCGTACGACATGGTACCCGGACACAACATCATTCACGGACGCAAAAATCATTAATGTCAAGTCGTTAAAGACCATCAGCGGGATCGATCTCGTGGCCCAAGGCTTGCCTGGGACGATCACTGGTACAGTCAACACCGGTGAAACCCCCTCACCCACGGTTACCGTCACCGTGCTACCCGAGTTCCACTCAAATACCAGCGGATCTCGGGCCCCACTCGCAACGACAACCACCAATGCCAGTGGAACCTATACACTGGCGAATCTACCGACACCGGGAACCTATGATCTCAGCTTCTCTGCTGCCGGTTTTAGCGTCGGCCAAGCAGTGGATACTCTTGCCGGAGGCGCGCACGACGACGCAAACACCGTCGTCTTGACCTCCAGCCCCGGTACGATCGCCGGTACCGTCACAGCCGCGGGAGTACCGCTTGGCGGAGTCACGGTAACGGCATCGGGTTCAAACACCAAACTCACCACCACGACCCCAACAAGTGGACCCGTCGGCACCTATACACTGACGAATCTACCGACGCCGGGAACGTATGCCATCACGTTCTCAGCACCGGGATACGGCTCGACCAGTCTCGCTGAACAGCTGGGCCCTGGCCAAAGCCTCAGCAACATCAACATCGCGCTCACCGGTGGTGCTGGAGACGTTGCCGGAACGGTGACAACCACAGGTGGCACGCCTATCGGCAACGCGACGGTGACTGCAGCCGTTGGTACGACGACGGTTACTGCGACAACTGTGACCACGGGGTCGTCGGCCGGAACCTATTTGCTATCAAATCTACCGACGCCGGGAACGTATGCCATCACGTTCTCAGCACCTGGCTACGAGAGTGAAACCCTCGACATCACTTTGGGAACCAATGCGGCAACCTCAGGTTTCAACGCGACGTTGTCTCCGGCTACCGGCACGGTTACTGGTCAGGTCGAAGACACGGCGAACCAAGGCCTAGCCGGCGCCAGTGTCACTCTGACCGATGGGTCCACAACGGTCTCGACCGTAAGCGCCTCGTCACCAGCGGGTGGCTTCGAATTACCCGAAATCACGCCCGGCACCTACTCCGTCACCGCGACGCTCAATGGGTACCAGTCGAATACCGTTCAGGTGACGATCACCGCTGGCAAAACGGTGACCACCCCACCGATCATTCTCACATCATCAACCCAGGCCAGTTAGCATGCGCACGAACATCAACCCTGAACGCCAAGACATCGAGCCAGGACGAGAGGTAATCTTCGTACTCTCCGTCACCAACACCTCGACCGTCATCAGCGGTCATCGCATTCGGGTTCTCGGACTCGATCCAAGCTGGGTTAGCATCGAAGATCCAACGCTTTCGCTGTTTCCTGATGCTACCGGCACGACCAGGATCCACGTCACTCCCCCCCAAGGACTCCCGTCGGGGTCGCGGCAATTCATTGTCGAGGTGGAGTCACTCACACCTCCGATCGAGACCGATCAGGTCGCTGCTGAGCTTGTCATTCCAGCACGCCAAGCCATGCGGATCTCGCTGGATCCGCCAAGCTCGACAGCTGGCAAGGAAGCTCGCGTTGGCGTCGTGGTCAAGAACGAAGGAACCGCCAGCGTCGATGCCACGCTCGAGGGTCATGACGACCCGGCCCAGGTCATCTTTGCCTTCGAACCAGAGACCATCAACCTTGAACCTGGTGAACAGTTCTTGGCGACCGGTCGCCTCCGAGCCAAACGACCCTGGTTCGGGAGCCCGAAAATCCGAAGTTTTTCCATCAAAGCTACCGCGCACGATCAGTCGGTAGCCGCCCAGGGCTCCTGGGTTCAGAGCCCCCGAGTGAGCCGAGGCGTTCTGGCCCTGGTTGGTTTGGTGGTAGTGGGGACCATCTTTGCTGCCGTCATCGCTGGCTCCCTGTCCCAAGTCGTCGACCGCTCGAATGCCAACAGTCAACTCGCCCTCCAGGTGGCCCAAGCTGCCCAAAACAAGGTTGCGACCGGCACCGGGTCGATCACAGGGTTTGTCCGACTGGCAACGAATCAGGCACCAGTTGCTGGCGTTACGGTCGACTTGTATCAGCCATCCAATCTCACGTCACCAGCAGCATCCACGGCAACGCAAACAAACGGGTCCTATCAGTTTGCTTCGCTCGCCCCGGGTTCATATGACCTCTCCTTCACCGGCGCAGGGTTTGCCCAACTCTGGTACCCCGATGCGGTAACCGCCTCCGCTGCCAAGCCGATTTCTCTGTCCAACGGCGCTCACCTTCGTGGTATCGACATCTCCATTGGTGCCCTTCCGGTATCGATAGCGGGCTCGGTGACCGGCCTATCTCCAACTGGAGCCGAACTCGCACTACAACTTCCATCCGCAACGCCATTGGCGTCGGTGGCAGCCTCGCCCTCAAGCGGTGCTTCCGCGATCCCTAACGGAGTGGTTGTGGCCAAGACAACGCTGAATGCATCCGGTACCTTCGACTTTCACAACATCCCTTCACCTGAGACCTATCAACTCGTCCTCACGAAGTCCGGCGATGCCTCGGTCGTGCAGACCGTCACGGTCGCAAGTGGCCAAAGCCAATCAGGCATCGACCTGGTCTTGACACCCGGCAACGGTCTCATCTCTGGGACGGTTCAGGGGCCATCCGGTCCGATCGGCGGAGCGAGTATTATCGCCACGGTTGGTACGTCCACGAGTTCAACGGTATCCCTTACCAACAACCCAAACATTGGAGACTTTACCGTCCAGGATCTCGCAACACCGGCCAACGTGAGCCTCCAAGTCAGCGCTCCAGGGTTCGCCACGCAGACCCTGAGTGTGACGCTGGCTCCGAATCAACATGCGACCGGCATCGTGGTGGATCTTGAACCTGGTGTTGGGTCAATCACCGGCGTCGTCACCACCCCGTCGGGGACCCCCGCTGGCGGCGTCAACGTCACCGCAACCTTTGGATCCAAGACGCAGACGACGGTCACGGCGAGCACGGGAACCGTTGGCGCGTACCAGTTGGCCAATCTGGCGGTACCGGGCACCTATACCATCACGTTTTCGCGTAGCGACCTGCTCAGTCAGACGATCGTCGTCCAACTTACCGGTGCAACACCAACCGCGAGCGGCATCAATGTCTCGATGATTGCGAGTACAGCCTCCATGTCCGGTGTGGTGTCTCAGACTGGCGGACAAGGAATTGGCAATGCAACGGTAGAACTTGTCTCCGGCACCGCCACATATTCGGTGCAGACCGCCGCCGACCCGGTGGCCGGATCATACGTCATTACCGGCATTACACCAGGGACCTACACGCTCAACTTCACCAGGACTGGCGGGCTGCCGGTGTCGACCATCATCACCTTGACGGCTGGCGAAAACCTGACCCGCAACCAGCAACTGTCCCCAGCCGCGGGCATCACCGCGCAGGTCGTCAACGCCTCATCTGGACAACCCATCCCTGGGGCTACCGTCAACCTCTATTTCACTGCGAGCTATAGTCCAGGTTCTCCAGCTCTCAGTACTGCAACCACCAACGCCAACGGCGACTTCACCTTCCCGAACCTTGAGGCCCCTCAGTCGTACTTGGTGACGATTGCCTATCCAGCGGGGAGTACTCCAGAAGCCTCGTATAACGTAACAACACAGGAGGGCGTGACCGTGTGTGCTACCAACGGATCAACGACAACGAGCGGCTGTGAGATTCAGCTGACGGTGGCGGGGTAATGATGTCGCTACCAATCAACCTTCACGTTGACGATATCCTCCTGGCGCCAGGAGAGCCTACGCCTATCACCGTACAGATCGAGAACCTGGGCGACGACCCAATCGATCTGACCCTCAGACTCTGGGGGGTCGAATCTAACTGGTGCCATTTCCCAACGGAACCCGTGACCGTGGCCGGAGCTTCAATGGTCGAGGTCACCCTCATCATCACGGTTCCAAGAAGCTACCCGGCATCAACGCTGCCGGTGACGTTGAGCGCCACCCCGGCGGTGGTGGGTGCCAGTAGCACCACAGCGAACGTTACCATTGCTCAGCATGCGAGCTTCATCATCACCATCGGTGATGCCCGAACCCTCTCAGCCCGTCTTGACCCACCTGAGATTGATGGACGCCATATTGGAATCGCCTCAGTCATCATCCGCAATCGTGGATCGGAACCAGAACGATATGTGCTAGCGGGAAAGACGGCCGGTCAGCGCCTCTCTATCCAGTTCGATGATCCAACGCCGGTGGTCCCGCCTGGTCAAGAGAGCGCCATCAAGGCAACGATTCGCACCAAACGGCGCCTAACTGGAGCCATCCAACGACATCCGTTCGCCGTGGTGGCACAGGGACGATCCCATCCGGTCGAACTCACCGGTGCCTTTTCCTCCCATCCAACCCTTGGCACCAAGACAGCGAAAATCGCTGCCCTGCTCGCGGTATTACTTGTGTGGGGCGCCCTAGCTTCGATCGGAATTACGGCCTTCGACGCCGGCCTGCACCGTAAGGCCGTTGCCGCCCAGACGATCCCGAGCCCAACGGCACAACCCGTCAAGACTAAAACTAGCAATGTCAGTAAGCCATCCACGACCTCGACCCCATCGACGGCCAAGACCTCAAGCCCGTCGTCGACGACATCAACCAACTCATCCTCCGTTTCGTTGACCGGAACCGTCAAAGGTGCCTCCCCAGGTGGAGTGCAGGTCAGCGCCACTCCAGTAGCAGCTACCGCTCCGGCCATGGCTGCCAATCAGTCCGGCTCCACCTCGTCGACCGATGGCATGATCTATGCCAATACGACTACTGCAAGCTTTAACGCGGCCGCCCCCAGCGACCTTGGCCCAACCATGAGCACGTACACCGCCCCTGACGGCGCCTTCGTCCTCAACGGACTCAAACCCGGGGTCAGTTACCTTGTCACCTTCTCTAAGCCAGGCTTCACCACCCATAAGGTCCTGCTCTCCCCGGCCAACAAGGGACAACAAATCCAACTGAACGCCTCGCTGGTGCCTGGCACCGGTTCTCTGAGCGGTACGGCCTATGGACCGTCAGGACCGCTTGGTGATGCGCTCGTCTCTGTCTCCAACGGTCTCCTCAACTTCACCACTCACACCGCCTCCGTGGGCTCAGGTGTCGGTAGCTGGTCGATCTCGCAGATATCCACTCCGGGCACCTATCTGATACAGGTATCCGCCACGGGGTACGGCACCCAAGTCCAAACTGTAACCCTCGGCCCATCTGGCTCCCAATCGAACATCGCCACCCATCTCAGCGCCAACGTAGGGTCGATCACGGGTGTCATCAGCTCGGCTACCACTAACGCTCCGCTTGGCGGTGCCCAAGTTACCGCCACCAACGGACAGCAGACCTACTCGGCCACCACCTTCACCGTTGGGAAGGTCGGCGCCTATGACCTGCCCAATCTCGCCATCCCCGGCCATTGGACCGTGACCATTGGCGCTCCTGGCTATCAAACCCAAACCGAAGCTGTCGACCTCACCGGCAACACCACCGTCAACACGGTCCTCTCGCAGTCGGGAGGCAACCTCACCGGAACCATCGGCCTTCCGAGCAACGCTGGTAAGAACACGACAAACACCATCGGGCTCACCCTTACGGCTGGCTCGACGGTGTACAAGACCCTCAGCACCTCGCGCACTGCCAGCTCCACGACGGTTGCCTATCAATTCCCCCAGGTTTCACCTGGCGTTTACACCCTGACCGCCGAGGGTTACGGGTTCACCACCGTCTCTACGAACGTCACACTAACGGCTGGCACCACCACAACAGCAAACCTTACGCTCGCACTGGCCTCTAGCACCGCACTCGATAACGCCACCATTACCGGAACCGTCACCGGTGTTGGTGGTCAAACACTGCCCTCTGTTCCGATCGAGCTCGACGGCAACCAGGTGACGACCACCAATGCAAGCGGTGCCTACTCGATCCAAAATGTCGCCCCTGGGGTCGCCACGATCACCGCCATTGGAACTGACATTACCACCAACAACCCAAATGGTTATACGACTGGCTCACAGCAAGTTGATGTCGGCTCCGGTGCTACCGTAACCGCGCCAACCATTGCCCTCGATGCCCTGGCTTCAGTCACTGGCCAACTGCTTGACTCGTCACTCAACGAGCCGATTGGTCAGGTACAGGTCCCTGGCTGTACGCCTAACTCCACCGCCTCGGTCAGCCTAACGCAAGGTGGAAAGGTCATCAATACCAATAGCGTCCCATCAACGGATGTCTATAGCTTTGACAAGGTGACTCCGGGCAGTTACGTGCTGAAAGCCAGCGCGCCCTGTTTCGAGCCCACCCAGGTGGCCATCGATATCGCAAACGGCCAAAGCCTCACGCAACAGATCGATCTCAGCACCACCCCAACCTACTCGATAACGGTGGAACAATTCGTGACCTCCTCAGGTGTTGCAACCCCGGCACCAGTTCTAAGGGCATGTGTTACGCTGTCATCCAAAACACCCGGCGCTTCAGGATCCTCGTCGGCTACTGATGCGAACGGTATTGCTACATTCGCGAACCTAAGCGTCGGAGCCGTCTACTCGGTGATCATCGATCAGTACGCTGGCACCAACATTAGTTGTACATCGCCTGGGTCATCAACCCCCATTGCTACTCAAAAAACCTCCTTCACGGCCGAACCTAACGGAACCCAAGCGACCGTCTTCGTAGCGCCAACGTTTACCTCGTTGGCGGTAACGCTCCAGTTCCCTTACGTCGACTATTCATCAAATAACGGCTCATTCGTGGACTGCCGATTCGCCGCCAGTTCTAGCAGTGTTTCTGTTTCGGCAGCCTGCCCTTCACTGTCCGACCTGACCAGCAGCACATCCGTATCGTTGAACGCTATCGATGGCTACCAATCATCACAGGCACAGACCACCACCATCACCGGTCAACCAACCAAAGCTACCGATGGAAGCTACAGCTGGAGATTCCCTGCAATTGACTTCGTCCACGTCCTCTCAGGCTCTGCCTCATTGACGGTCACCGCGCCTGGATTCGAAACCTTCTCCCAGACGATCTCATTGCCAACCACCGGTCAAAGCTCGACAATCAATGAACTTCTCACGCCGACACCAGAGCAGGTCACCATCCACGCACCTTCGTCGCTCTCGCTCTCAGTGACGCCGAATGCGCTCGTGCCAACGTCCTACAACACGCTCCACCAGTCCACGACCATCGCGATCAACGCGATCAACGCCAGCAACGACACCTACCGATGGACCGACGACCCTGCCACCGGCCACCCCAGCGGTTACGCCGAACCGGGCATTTACCAAGTGACCGGTACCGGATCCGGCATCTGGCTCGTTCCAGAGACCGTCACCATCCCCGTCTGCACCAGCTCCTCGCTGTGTCAGACCACACTGAATCTCACACAAACGTCGCTGACCATCACTCCTACTGATCTGCCATCCTCGTCAACAGCCAAGGCTACGTTGCTCTGCGTCCAAAGCTCTACGAGCACAACAACGCTCGCAGCCGATGTTGGCTTCGTAGGCGGATCCGCCGAGTTCTACGGCCTCGGATCAGGATCGTCAAACGTCACGCCGGCATGCTCAGGCAAAGGTGACAGCCTTGAGTATCAGATCACCCTCGACAACGTCTTGACCTATCGGTCATCCCTGTTCTCCCTAACAACGACTGACGTCACGAGAACGCCAACGCTCACCTACATCGAGGGCACACTTTCGGGTGAACCTTACAGTAAAGGTCCTACCAGCCCCCTCGCCAATGTCACCGTCTACATCTGTGACAACTCCACTACTTCTTGCACTAACTCGAATGATCTCGCGGCCGGCACCACCGACACCGTGGGTGGGTTTATCGCCCCAGCAGCACTAAGCCAGGGGAGTCCAGACCTCACAACCTCAACCTCATATGCGGTTGGCACATCAGCGTCCGCCTACCAACAACCAACCACTACAACGGTGTCGGCGTGCTCTTCAAGCTCATGTACCCCGACACCGATCACGCTGATCGCAAACCCGGTGGTCCAGCAGATAACTGTCTCCACCGGTACGAGCGCTGTCAACGTCACTATTACCCCGACGACAACATCCTCTGGGGCCACAGCTACGGGAACTACAACGAGCGAGAGCACCTGTGCATCGTCTTCTTCTGGAACAACGGGAAGTTGTTCAGCGACCTTTACCCTGACCCTTGCGCCTACGCAGTGGACCTTCCAGGTGTCAGCAACAGGCTATTCGAGCGCAATCCTGGGACCAATCACCTATGAGCCAGGTGACAACCCAGGTCCACTCTCAGTCACGTTAACCCAAGAAAACTCAACGGTTTCAGGCACCGTAACGGTGGCTCCCGACGCCAATAGTCAGTCGTCAACTCCGATCGCCAACCTCGAACTTACACTTAGCAGCACCTCCTCAGCCAGCTTCACACCAGAGACCGCCAAGACAGATTCGAATGGTGCGTATATCTTCCAGACTCCAGTACCGACCGGAACCTACTCCATCAGCGTGCCATCCTCATCAGGCTACCTTGAGCAGTCATCGGTTAGCTTTACAATAACCTCGTCCAATCCAACGGTTGAAAACTTCTCCGTCTACGCGGCATCTGAGTCATTGAACGTATACCTTAGCTCCCCACCAGATGTGAGCACAGGCGACTTAGCCGGTGCAGCCGTCACGCTGACGCCAACAACCTCTAGCGGTACGCCCGTCTGCCCGCAAGGCAGCGATCCGCTCCTCGGCTACCCAAGTACTGCCGAGCAGAGTGGCACAGCCACTGCCGCGTCCAGTGGTTCGCCGGGACCCTATGCAAACTTTGCTAGCCTCACCCCCGACGTCTACAGTATCGCCGTGACAGGGGCGGACATTCCGACCCAACCTTCCCCTCTCCCAACGGTAACTCTCTGTCCGGGAGAAACGAGCGCTAGCACCAACGTCACCGTCAACCAAGGTGATGTCACCGGTACCGTCACCGACACAAGTCTGGCCGCCAACACTTCAGTCACCGTGACGATCACCGCGACTCCGACTACCGCTAGCTCCTCGGCTCCAACGCTGACCACGCCCTGCACACTAAGCAGCACCGCTAGCTCAGCATCCTGCAGTTACACCCTCAAGTACCTGGCGTATAACACCAGCTACGCGATCACTCCCAAGGCAACTGGGTACACCTTCAGCCCGTCCCCATCCTCTCAATCGACATCCTTCACGCCCTCAAGTACAACTCCGACGTATCCACTCAACTTCACCGCTTCGGCCTCGTAGTCCTCTACGTCTATGCACCAGTGAGTGAATCGCCAAACTGGTGTCACGGACGTGGAGAGGCATAGGAGGTTGTCCTCAAAGTCGCAGAACTGCTTACGAGAGGTCCCGGTGAACCTGCCTTCCACACACCATCGCAAGCGCGCCAAACACCCGATCAACCTCGAGGGCAACAATCGCTACCGAGGGTCCAAACGATCAGAAAACGCTCCGGCCCAGGCTGCCGTCAGGCCAACCGACAGCAAGTCTTGGCCGCTATGAGCAGCTAATGGGCCAAGATCACAATCCCAACAACCAGCATCGCCACGGTTCCTATCGCCCCGATCACAAGTGGCAGGATCATCCGCTCTTCCGGTTCGGGCTCGGGTTCTGGCTCGGGTTCTGGTTCCGGTTCGGGCTCGGGTTCTGGCTCGGGTTCTGGCACTACAAGCTTTGGAGCTGGACGGAGCTCCGCCCCGCAACGAATGCAGATTCTCCGAGTCAGCGCGTTGCGTTCGTCACATTGTGGGCAGCCGATGGTAGCGATCGCTTCGCGTCCTCCAGCACCGGGCAACCGGCGCAGACCAAAGGATTGCCCAAGATCTTCGCCGCCTGCCGCACGCGAGGCCTGTGCCCAAAACAACGGATAGTCGCAGTTGCGACAAAAGGCCTCCGCATCTCGACCCAAGTCATCAAAGTAACTTTCAGCTCCGCAGTTTGGACAGGTAACATCAATACTCATGCCGCACCTCCACATCCTGACGAGTGACAATCGGCATACAACAGGTCCCCAGTCAACCATTCGCGGATTACCCTGCAATCGGCGCCAGAGGCAGGCACGCTCCTAGTTAGCAAATCGAATGTCTTCACAATCGACCAAATCCGACGCTCCAGCGAAGGCGACGTTCTTAGTTTCAATGTCAGCATCACAATCCCATCTCAGTTGATCTGCACCGGTGTGCCGATGATGGCGGCGGGTCCAGAGCTTTGTACCTGGACCTGTGAACCTTTGACCTGGGTGGAACCATCTGATTGGACAGAGAGTGAGCCAGTTGCAGCGATCGAAATCGTTGCACCTTTCAGCTCAAGGGCCTGGTTGGCCTCGACACTGATGGACGGACCCTTCATCGATATCGCACCACTGCCACTAATGCTCACAGTAGCACTGCCCACCGTGAGCTCAAAAGGCGTATTGCTGGGTACCGTGAGGGAGAGCTTGTCCTTACCCAAGTGAATGAGGTTCTTCCCACCACTCAGTGCCAACTCGATTGCCTCTGTATCCGGTGTCGTTCCATCAAGAAACTTGATGTAATGCCCGAGCCTCGACTGTAGCGCCCTGGTTTGCACCTTCCCATTCTGAATCTCGGGGGTCGGAATCACCGATTTGGACCCATAGAGGCCCCCAATAACCACCGGCAACCGTGTGTCGCCGTTTTCAAAGGCGACAAGCACCTCGTCGTTAACCTCTGGGACGAAGACCGCACCCCGCTTATCGCCACCGCCGATGCCAGCTAACCTTGCCCACGCACTCTCGTCCTTAGAAGAAAGGCCGGGAAATCGGACTTTGACACGACCCTGGTTGTTCGGATCGTTGATGTTGGTCACTTGCCCAACGAGAAGACCGGGGTGTGAAACAATGGAGCCGTTCACCCCTCCACCAGCTCCCACCAAGCTGGACTGACCCCTCCAACGGTCACCGCAACGGAAACGTAGTAGGGAACCTCGATGTGGCCGATAGACGAAATCGACACCGGTCACTGGATACTGCCCACTCAGCGGTCCTGCACCCGAGACGTCGACGGTGTCGAGTAGGCCGATACTCACGGTTCCATCGACAACTCCCCAAGCCTCCACTGAGGCTGCTGCCTGGCGATCGAGCAGAACTTGACTCAGCGTTTTCGCCTCTTCTTGGGTCTTGGCGCCAACCGACGAGGTGAGGATAGTGGCAGAACCATAGGCGGATCCCGGATCAGCCGCCACATCAGCAAGTTTCGAACTAGCCAGGACAGCCTTCGTGGGTTTTGACGCCTGTCCGGTAACGATCTGCTGCTCATCACGATTCCAACCGTCAACCGTCACAGCGTCAGCATGATAGCCGCTGGCTCGTACCGAGAACGATCGAAGCGTTGTGCCGAGTGCGAGCTTGACACTCGTGCCATCCGTTGGCGTCGAAAAGTGCAAGACCTTACTCTTGACCCACCACGAACTTCCGGTACGCCAAGCGAGTTCGTTGAGTAAGCCCAGATTCGTATCCACTTGCATGAGATAATCGATTTTGGGGAGCGTGCCTGAAACCGAAGCCGATAGGCCAACCGCCTCCGCAAGCCCTTGGACCACCGTCTCGACGTCCGAATTGAGATAGGTAGTAACTGCCGACATGCGACCAAGCCGATGGCTCTGATCATGGGCGACGATCAAGAGCTCCGGTTGCTCCCCCTCGCGCTGATCGCAGCCAACCTCAGTCACCTCACCCTCAAAGAGGGGTGATGATCCGCCAGGAATCGTCAGCGTGATCGCACTGCCAAGCTTGGCCGAGCCCTTGGCCAATAACGAATAGCCCGGATCAAGAAAGCGCAGCGTCAAACGACCAGGACGCGACACCACGAGTTCAGCTCGGGCCTCAAGGAGCGCACCTTGCCAGGCGGCGGCAAGGGTCGCACCACCCAATTCAATCTTTGGACTGACGAGAACCGCCATCGTCAGGGCTGCTCCGGTATGGCAAGCAGAGAGCCGGGGCGCAATGCCAACGGATCTTCGATCCCGTTCGCCTGCGCAATCACCCGCCAACCCGTTGCATCACCAAGATGGACGGCAGCAATCCGATCGAGTGTCTCGCCAGGTTGTACCCGGTGCACCCGATGCGGCCTCGGCGTTCCAGACGTTGGGTTCTGAGGCCCGAACGCCATGTCCTCCTCGTACTGTGCTAATACAAGGCCTGCCCGAGCCCGTAGCGGTGTTCCTGTCGAGGAAAAATACTCAAAGGCAAGGTCAACCGAGGCGACAACTGCCTTAAACGAATGAAAATCACCCCAATGGAACACGACCCACTGTGGCCTGGCGTTATTGGTGGCAGAACTTGACCCAGGGAGCTTGGTATCTACCTCCAACAAGCCCACCAACTTTGACGTATAGGTCGTCACCGCCTTACCAGTGTCAGTGGTGTCAAAGAACAGCGTTAACCGCAAAATGCCTGTTCCTGATCCCGAGTATCGAAGGGTTGGCGTTACCCCACCCGGCATCGGATCGCTGCTCCAGTTATTTTTCAACTGGAGCTGCAATTCCGCAGGGTTAAAAAGGCATGGGATCTTCTCATTACCTTCAGTCTGAAGGAACGCCTTCGAATCAGCCGAACTCATACCATGCTTCTTTCAAAACCAGACACCGACAACACCGAGGCCCTCCTCTGACCACAAGTTCCATACTGACTACCACACTTCCCACGTGGCAACAGGAACTCGTATTGGGTCTTCACGGGTGGGGTTACTTCTTTCGCTCGAGCTTCTCGTATTGGAGGGTGATGGTCTCGGTGGCGACATCGTTGGCCGAGGCCTCGAGGCTGGCGAACTCGATCTTTGAGGGCCAGGCGTCGTAGAAGTTCCAGCGAGCCGTCTCAGCGAGGGCTGAGTCATAGACGACGATGGAGCCGTGCCGACGGGGCTTGTTGCGGTTATTGACGGCCATGCCCTTGGTGCGTAGGTCGTTGAACCACTTCCAGATGTCGTCGTTGGCGACGTCAAGTGGGGCGACGCGCTTCATGGTGAGCTCACCGTTCCACTTTGGTTTGCTCATCACCTTGTGCTGGACAAGTTGGCCCTTTTGGGTACGCTCGTTAAAGTCGGCGACCTCGATCTCGACATTGAGGCCATCGATACTGGTGACGTTGGTGACGAACACGCTATCGATCTCGATGTAAAAGTTCGTCGTCGTTAACGGGTCGTTCTTGAGCAGATTGAACTGTGCCATTGGTAGGTACTCCTAGTCGTGTTGGGTAGCTAGCTTGCTACTTGCTTCTTTTGGCTGATACGGAAGATGACAAACTCGGCTGGCTTCACCGGTGCGATACCGACCTCGACCACAAGCCTACCTTCGTCGATGGACTGGGGTGGGTTTGTCTCGGCATCACACTTGACGTAGAAGGCCTCCTCTGGTGAGGCACCAAAGAGGGCGCCATCTTGCCAGAGGCCGGTGAGAAAGGCGGTGAGAGTTCTCGTGACCCCCTCCCAGAGGCTCATATCATTGGGCTCAAAGACCGCCCACTGGGTGCCATCGAGGATGGTGGTCTCGACCATGTTAAACAGCCGGCGAACGCTGACATAGCGCCAGTCGCTGTCTGAGGAGAGGGTTCTTGCTCCCCAGATCCGGATGCCTCGGGTGCCAAAGGGGCGGATGCAGTTGATGCCAATCGGGTTCAACAGCGACTGTTCGTTCTTGGTGATGGGGCGCTCGACATCGAGGCAGCCTCGGATGGTGTCGTTTGCTGGTGCCTTCCACACACCTCGGGTCTCGTCGGTGCGGGCCCAGACCCCGGCGATGTGACCACTCGGGGGGACGAAGATCTCGCTCTGGCCGTTGGTGCCAGCTGGGTTCTCGACCTTGATCCAGGGATAGTAAAGGGCGGCAAAGGCCGAGTCGTACATGGCGACATCTGAGCGCCACTCCTTGATCTGTTGGACACTCATGCCTGGCGGGGCGTCAAGGATCGCCATGCGATTGCCTTGGAGTTCGCAGTGGCCAATGAGTGCGGTCTGTACTGCCTTCCACATCGCTAAGTCGACGGTACCATCGGGACGAGTCGCTGCGGTGACGAGGTCTGGAACCATAACCATGGTGACCTCATCGGCGAGGGAAAGGCCGTTGATGCCGGTGCGGGCGGTCTCGGAGCCGGTGAACTTCTTGCCAGAGACCGGGACCGGCAGCGGAGCGGGGGCCACGAGTGGATAGGTGCCGGGCTTCATCACCTCAATCATGGTGGACAGATCGACGTCGTCTTTGAGGTCGAGGGCGACCTTGACCTTGGTGGAGGTCGCATTCACGACGGTGGCGACGTTGTGGTCACCAGGCGAGAGGGTGAGATCGGTAAAGGACTCGACCTGTTCGCCGTTCATCAAGACGTCAAGGTCAAAAGGAGAGGGACCATCATCGTCGGACTCAGCCGAACGAACCACGACGGTCACTGGAGCACCAGGGTCGATACTCTCGATCGTCAACGGCATGCCAAGGGCTCGGTCAGCAGCTGGCAGAGCGACGCGTGAGGGTTCGTTGGCTGGCTCGGTGTTGGGGACACGAACAATGTAGGCGATTGAGCCTCCGTTTTGGAAGTAGCCATAGACCGAGAGTGGCAACATGTAGCCATTGACGAAGCTGCCGTAGAGCTCTTCGAACTGGGTCCAGCTAGTAACCAGTCGGGGCTTGGTGCCCTCAGGGTCTGTAGGGTCATCAGTTGGTGCACGCTCGGTAAAGCCAACGAAGGCCGCGATGGCGGTCGCCGCTGCGCTCAGGCTCTTTTGGGCTGATGGGACCTCTTCGACATAGACCCCAGGGGCGGTATAGGTAGGCATGGCTTACAAACTCCTCTTCTTGACGGCACTCACTTTGACGGCAATAACTTTAACGAAACTCATTTCGACGGCACTGTTGTTGACAACGCTCTTCTCGAGGGTGATCAGCTAGGTGATACTCAACTCGGTGGTACTTAACTCGGTGACACGACCCATCGATAACGGTTTGACCGGTATCGAATCCCAACGACACAGGGGTGACTTTCGTAGAACTCCTTAGGAAACGAGTACCAGCCTTGGTTAACCGATCTGGCCCTGGGTCTTTGGCACAAGCTTGGGCTCGTTTGCACCAGCTCTCGTTCGTTTGAACTGATGAGCGCTGCTAGCGCCAACCCACCGGCTTCGATCTCGCGATCGAGAGACCACCCAATAACCAACCGCTGCTCTATCCCCTAGAAAGTGTCACGAATACCAACCCATAAACCAGCGATTGGTCTGGAGGATACCCGGCTGCTCCCCCTCGCCTTGCGCTTGGCGTAATTATTCTATCTGAACTGCGAACCTTTGTCAACCAAATTCCGCTCGTAATCAGCTGAACTGGCAGATACGACTGAGATGACAGGCGACCAATGATCGCCATAGCGCACATGTTCCATGTGAACCACAGACGCTGTCATGAATCCAGGCAATCCGCCTGGCTATCTACGGCCGCTTGAGAATCCAAACTCAAGGGCTCACTATCATCGATACTTTATCCAGGTACTGCCGAATCGCCCTTCACGCCGAGGCAAAGTGCGCCCTGCTTCTAGGGCATAGGCCCACAGCACTCGATGGGCACCAACTTGAAAGGGGCGATCCGCACCGCCACGGCAGTCGGTGAACCAACCAAGTTTGTCGCCCGGCACGGTGACGGGACACTGGGCGAAGAATTGAGCTCAGCAAAGATGGCAGCAATGGTCGAACTAGCCAATCCGCTGCCAGTCTCGCGCTCACCTTCGAGCCGGGTGTGCGGCGCCCTCCATCGCCTGCCTTGAATCGTCACCCGATCACGAACGCGCCTTGTCAACGTCGACAACCTTAGGATTTAGTAGACATCTGACTCGCTTGGCGCTGACTCATGCAACCCTATCGTAGGGACGAGTCTGTGGTTCACCAACGCAGAGTGCTATCACGCCAAGGGCTCGAAGCCTATCGAGGACCGAAGCAGTGCCTTCTCAGAGTTGTAGCTCGACGAACATGTAGATATCCATCCAGCGGAGTGGCCTGGCTAACACACCCGCTCTTGAAGGACAGGGGAACAGCCACGGTAGCCAACCCCGAACGTCAACCGACTCGCGCAAACAACGATCCTGCTCGCTGAGTTAGCGACGTTTAACTTACTACAATCATTTCGTAGCAGGTGCAGCGGGCAAAAGGGTTGAAGTTCTTCAGCTACTTCAATGGCTCGATATCAATGGTTGTAGCGCGGAGCCTGAACAAGGGCAAGGGCAACGATGCCGAGCAGTGCGACACCCAGGGCAATGACAACCGTCACCGCTAGCCAGCTGTTTGAAAAAGTGAACGTGAATGTCAGGGCGTTGAGAAACCGGTTAGTCAGATCGATGGGACTACTCAGCGGTCGTGGCTGCTCCTGGCGAATACCCACATACGATCCAACGATAGCCAACACACTCACTGAAGCGATAACGATCCGCAGGAGTTGTGACCGGAACCACCAGAGCGCAAGAACGATGACCGGGACCAACAGAACCAACTTCGTCATCGTGACGACCACCACACCGCCACCGAAGGGAGCAATCTGGCCAGTTAATGGCGCATAACCAACCCAACCAGCCAGGCTATCCGAAAATGCCAGGCCGACCAAGATCGATAAGAGCCATACGGCCAACACGAACCACACCAGCCACAACCCCAACCTGGGACTCGAGCTGTCGCTCATCCTTGAATCCTGCTGCATGAACCGACGTTTCATCATCGTTTAAACTCCGCTCAAAGACAGGACAATTGGTTTGCCGACGTTCTCGCCTAGGATTAGCGAGTCTATCGTATCCACGAAAAGTCTTCGTCATTAGGAAAACTCACAAAGTCAAGCAGTGTCTCGGCGATCCAGACGTAGTCATCTCAACAACCACCACGACTGCATACCTGCTAAGGAGCGAGCTCGTGGTGGATGAACTGGGCGCCACGGCCGTCGTTGATTCGCTTGGCGATTCTCCTATCCGATGATGTGAGCCCAGTGGGCGTACCAAACTGCTCCCCGATCAGAGCAGTTACCCAGCCGTCCCGCTCTCTGTGGCAGAGGCACTGGATACCTCTTCGATCGGACCTGCTCCATGAGGTGCAACGCAAAGCGCACCTCGGTGGCGCCAAAGGACTACATCCCTCACTCGCTAGAACTACTGCCAGCAGGCAGGCGTGCTTCAACTCGCGATCATCGCACCGGCTTCTCATCACCGCTTTCCTTCACACCGCGCCATTTGACCTCGTATATTCTCGCATAACGTGCAACAGAGTCTGAAGGCTTCGGTCGGGTCGCAGATACGACGATCATCTCGGCTATCCCAGTCTCCAACCGTAATTCTTACGCCGAGATGGCTTGGTCAAGTGCGATTCCCTGGACCAACGGGACCTGGCTGCTACGACGTGTGAGTCGCATGGTCTCGGGCCCGATTGTGAGCGTAAGCAGACAACAGCGTGTAGTGCTTGAATGGTCCGCGTCACAATAGTTCGCCACCTTAGAGCACCCCTGTTCGCTCAGCCCACTGACCGTCGGCCCTTCCTCAGTCATCAACATCGAGGTGGTGACCGAGTAGACCTTCTGGACCAGTCGATCCCGCATTTCTCTCGGACCATCGGTAGCTCTTCTAGCACCCCCTAGACAACGACAATTGAGGTGCGCTAGACTGAGCGCAAAATGAGGCGTACGGCCTCGAACGATAGCTAAGGGGATGTTTGCATGGCGAGTAGCGTTCAGCCAGAAGTAACCGAGGCGCAATCGAACGAAGACAGGTTCGTCGAGACCTTTGAGATCGTCCCGCGAAGAGGGCTCATCATTGCCGCCGTCTGGCTCATCGGGCTGGTGGTCGCACTCCTTGCCAACACCATGTGGGCGGTGGACTTCTTTCACGTAGTCTCCGGAGCCCTCTGGACCGCGATCGACCTCTTTGTTGGTTTCATCGTCGGTCCCATTCTCGGCAAATTGTCGATCCCAGCCCGAGCCGAGTTCTCCAAGCGATTCATGCCGAAGATGATCGTGCTCATGCCAACCCTCGTCATTTCGACACTCGCAGCCGGCATCCAGCTTGCGCGCATTGATGGCTATTTAGTCCCAAGCTCACCGGGTCATCCGTGGGTAGTGGCGTCGTTCTTCGTCGTCGGCATCATGACACTCGTTGCGATTGGTTTTGTTGAGACCGCCAATATCGCAGTTCTCTTCGAGCTCCGTAAACAACCTCCCAACGGGGAGCTGTTAGCACGCCTAATGCGCCGGTTCATCTACACCGCAGCCATCACCGGCGTTATGCAGGTGGCGACGCTCATCATCATGACAAGGCTGGCCTCGCTGTGATGGAAACCGATCACAAAACACCCAACGTTTACGATCGCTCGCTCCCACCAATCCCCTTGCTCTGCGAGCTGTCCCTCGCTGCCACCATCGCATCTGCTATCATCCTCGCGATCGCGTTGCCTAGAGCCCCGCACCTACTGGCTCCGGTGCTCCTGGCGATTGCGGCTTGGGTATTAATCGTTGTCGCAGCCGTCATGGTGGCCACGATCCGGCCGTTCAACTACCGAATCTTTAAAATGGTGGGTCTGCGTCAGCTCATCGCCGAGCTCATCATCGCCGGCATGCTCGAGTTCGTCTTCCTGCGCGACCACCTCCCGACAGGACCACTCGTGGTCTTCTCGATCCTGGTCGGCTCCTTCTCGATCTCGGTTGCACTGCTGATGGGCTTCCAGGTCGCACGCTGGCAGGAACCCCGCTAGCGTCTCAGGCACGAGGCAAGCCTTCATGGTCTTGTATGCAGGCGAGCGAACACTACAGCTGCCAGCGTTGCTTGTGCTTTCAGGGCAAGCGCAAGGAGTCGTCGCATACGCCATGCAACCGTTGAGCAGACGAATATGCATGGACATCGTCATCTGAGGACTTTTGCCTCTCATCCGATGGGCATCTACGCTCACCATGCAGCCGCGTACATCCCTTTGTGCGTGCGAACCGATCTGGGGCCAAGAGGTCTACCCAGGGTGGAGACTCAGCGCAGCGACAAGGCCGACGCTACGGGCCAATGGCATTGGCGCCACGCGATGTTGACATGGCACGCTACAGCTGGTTGACCATTGAGGTCGCCAGCAGTATGCGTTCCATCGAGATACTATGGATACGCACACCACCACCATCAGACTTCGAGGCCCGACCGCCGAGGCGCCTGAGGTATTCGCCAAAGCTGACAACCAGTCAGTCGGTCTCCGAAGCTGTTCGGCAAGCTGTTGTCGAACACATCCGTGCTCGCCGAGCTGACCCAGAGTTCCCCAAGCGCCTGCACCATCTGCTCGATTCACAGCGTGATGTGTTCGAAAGGCTCGACGATCTTTGGTCAACTACTTGGGCCTCGGCGACTATCTACCGATCGTCGAGTTGATCCTCGGCATCAACGGCGAGTGGTTGGGCAAAGGTGTTGGGATCGCTCTGGCTGCCTCAGTCCTTGCAACCCCTCAGGCTTCGTTCGGTGGTATCCAGTCCTATCCGGAGCTCAAGCGCAAGGCAGCCGTGCTGCCGGAGCACTCGATCAAGAACCATCCGTCTCTCGACTCCAACAAGCGCGGCCTCCACCGCGAGTGGATGTTTATCACGATCAATAGCCGTACGTAGACCTTGGAGGACCCAGATGAGATCATCCCAATGATCATCCGTGTTGCGTCTGGCGAAATCAGCACCAAGGAGTTCACTGAACGGGTCGCCTTGAACATCGAGGAGTGATTCTTCGGCTCGGACTGGAATCGTCAGTTCCTGCGTCCTTCCTGGACAGGAGCTTGAAGGGTGGTGATGAAGCTTTGAGACCTGCTTTCAGTCAAACAGACATAGCTCAACAGCAAGAACACCTGTTAGCCATCCTGGCAAGACCGGTTCGAATCCGGAGCGATCGAAGGTGCGCGTCGCAAATTCAGGAACACTTGCCCAGTCTGAGCGGCGCTCGTTGGAACCTCAATGAAGCGGAGGCAAGCTTAAGGGTAAGTGTCTTGCGCAGCAACGGAGACTTCGCTAGGTACCGCCACTTCGGGGGCTCATCGGAATTTCAGGTAGTCCACTTTCCTTAGGACCCACAAACCAACTAACCAGAGCGAACCCTGCGCCAAAACCGCGAGATCTCCATGATAATCCTCATGCGAAAAGGAACTTTTTTATTCAACACTCGTTGTGGGATGATACCGCTGGGTCCTGGTTTGCCAGGGCCAGCCTCAAGTGCTGCTCGCCGATTGCTCTCTTCTTGCCTCATTCGCTCGATTTTCCTCTGCCTACGCCTGCTCCACATGTCTTTTACACCTCGCTAGCTGTGCACTCTATCACAGGGATCTTTGGACAGCGCAGGCCAATTACTGCACACCTGACTCTCGTTGGGATAGTGTTTCGCTGGCAAACACTCGACATCAGCACGAGCCCTCACAATCGATGAACCAGTACCCTGCGCTAGGCCTGGGTATCGTTGCCAAAATATACTACCATAACCCAGGCTTACGGTATGAAACCCTGGCCAGCGCACTGAGCAACGAGAATGCTTTTCTCCACACACGTCCGTGGGCGTAGCGCGCGAAATCCAACAGTCGGTGTGGTTCCTTTGGGCCCTGGCATCCCAGAATCGATACCCAATTTGGTGACCCCTCCCGCTGTACCATGGGAACATTCTGCAAAGCTCCTTGCTAGAGTGCACTACGAGGTCCACCAACATCGATGATCACCTCGAATGAGTTTGCAATCCGACCCACCCTTTGGGAAAGACTGGCTAGGCATTGCCCTTGATGATCGAATAGTTGACTCAAAGTAGACGATCTGAGCGCCCATACAACCGACAATTCCGCCTTCTCATGCCACGAATGCTCCCGCATAGGGCTACGATAGGTCCCAACGGGTCCCATCGATAGACGTTAAAAACTGCAGATCAGGTCATGCGGGAGCATTCGCCACAGTGGTTATCCAAAGGGCGCCATAGGGATTCGTCTCGAGATAGCTGTGGGACGACGCGCTGGCAGCCAGCATTCCGCTCGCTAAAAGCTTACCCACAATCACGTGGCCGGTTTTGAACCCGGAGTTAATAATCAGACTCTGAATAGAATAGGACGGCGTGCTGTTTCCAGAATTCTCCTCGGGATTGATGGTCAGAGTTGCCAGACACCGCGTGGTCCCACACGCGATCGACGCGGCGTTGGGCAGGGAGTTTTTGCTCACGTAATGCAACTCAACGGTTCGGATACTCCACGCTCCGGAACGAGCACTTCCTCCAAGGATTAGGCTGGACGAAGCGGTCTCGAGGACTCCAACACAGTTGGCGTCAGCGGCACAGGCGATGCTGCCATAACCGGGCCCGAGCAGGCTATAGGGAACAGGACCGGACAGCTTGACTAGGCGCCAGGTTGCACCACCATTAACGCTTCTAGCCACAAACGGACGCAATGTGCCATATCCATCGACAAAGTCGTGCTGCCCAATTGCAAGACAGCTGTCATGTGTGCCACACGTTACCGTATCAGTTGAAAGATCATTGAGGGCATTGAGGGCACGCGCTGGGCGCCAGCTCAACCCGCCGTTATCAGTCCAGAGGGCCGGGAAGCTATGGTGCTGACTGATCCCAGCCACGGCCAAGACGCATATGGTTTTTGTTGCGCATGCAAGCGACTCCGGAGTATTAATCCCGGGCAATAATCGCGTGGCCACATGATCCGTCTGGGGATTCAACGAGATCAGCTGATATGGGCCATTCCCCTCCTCTCCAATGACTTGGCAGAGATCAGCTGCAGGACACGCCATTACAACGGGTTGCAAAGGGGTTATTCCAACGGCATTCGTACGTATCGGTACAGCGCGTTGGACTTCGTCTTTCCCTGGGGCCAGGGTCATTAACACGAGCCGACCGGCAGACTCCCGTACCTCATAGCAGGAGCCCTTTACACAGGATGCGAGTGGGACGGTTTGAGCCAACGAGGAAGCGCTAGATCCAACCGAGAACAATAATGCTGGGCCTACGTCGAAGCGCCCATTGTGGAGTGTCGTTGGATAGCTCGCAACGGATCCCGTTTCCCCAAGCGCCAACAAGCAAGTCGGCGAGGTGCGAACGCACTCGAGCACAGGGCGGTCAAAGTATAACCCCCGAGGCGTGCTCAGCAGCGAAAGGTGTGATCCGACCGTGTAAAACTTGGCATCAGTATCGTTGCGGTCGGTCTCAATGACGCAGTTGGTGAGACTGCACGTCAAATCGTTGTCGAAGGTCCCAGGATGAGTCGCCATCTGCACCGTGCGGACGACTCCACTTGACCGGACTTGCGAAACGACAACCTTAGTCCCATCCGGTGTGTATCCGTTCAACACATAGCATGCACTCGCATCACAACCTGCCTTGTCATCGAGGCCGACTTGTGTCGGCTGGAGCACTCCCTCGAGACCTTGGCGCAACCCTCCGCTAAGGATCTCTTCAGCAGAATTCATGGCGTACGGGATTCCAACGACGTCAACGCAGGTGGAGACGGTGGCGCAGGTGATCTGATTGTTCGCCTTTGCTGGCTCACTAGGCAGCACTAGGTGAGACCATGACGCGAACATAGTCTCTTGCGAGACGAAGGCCACTGGTTGGTTGTTGACCTCTCCGGCCACCCAACACGGCCCATTGAGTAGACAACCGATCGACGCTGGGCGCATTCCAGCCTCAATGACTGACGCGGTCCATGATCGGCCGGCGTTCGTGGTTACAAAGATCCGCGAGTTTACTGCAGAAGGACCCTGCCCAGCGACGACTAGACATGACTCTGCATCCGCACAAGCCAGATCTTCGATGTCCTGATCCCGACCATCCAATGGGGATACTTGAGAAAACCCTCGTTGGCTCCCCCGCCGGACCCAAAGCTTGCGGGTATCGTGATCGTCGTAGGTGATCGCAAGGCAGGTCGTCCCGGCACAGACAAGCTGACTCGGTGACTCCATCTTTGCCGCTTGCGTCACCGTGCCGTGGATGGGCTTCACCTCGAGATTCGAAAGCACGATCTGTCGCTGCGTCACAGTTTGGCCTCGTGTGACAACCACAGCAAGAGCAACCACAATGACCGCCAACCCGATGATCAGGCCCCGTCGGTGTCGACTCAATCTACTCAATTTTTCTCCCCGAACGTCCGGCCAGCCTGAGGCACTGAGGTTTACCAGATAGTCTATCGATTATCTCCATCGCCGAAAGAATAAGAGCAAATCCTCAAGGAACTCCGAACCAGGCGATCTCGTTGGCGAGGAGTCTATGACCGCCAGCTCCAATCACAACCGCCACCTGCAGGCAAACTGGCGGATTCCAGGAACGAAATGGGCCATGATCAGAGGGAGCGTCCACGAGAACCAGGAGATCCAAGGTGACCAAAGCCGCAAGCGAGGCCCCATGACCCCATCGGAGCAACCTCGAAGGAAGCGACGCTTGACCGATTAACGATACACTACAACTATGACCCATCGTACCTTCATCGGGGTGACAAGTTTCAGCGAGAATGGGTGTGGCGCAGTTGGCGAGAATCCACAATCGGGCAATGATTGCGCTTGAGGTAGTTGACGTGGGTCCATCCCGGCGCTCTCGGAATGGTTGTTCCTGGTGCGCCCAGGTTGCTGGCTACGCGTATTGTTCGGTTACTACATTGTGCTCTTGTACTAGCTGTGGATGTGGCTCATGAGCAGCTATGCTTCACGACTTGCTGGGCGTACTCAACTGAAGAGGTACCCAACGTTAGTGCTGATCCTCTCGGCTGTGACACTCGCTGCTTGTGGCCAAGCAGCGAGCAAACCAAACACTGCTCAAAAGGCGACTACAACCACCAAGGCTCGAACTCCCAGCACGGTGTTGTCAACCAACGAACAAGCCATCGTGACTGCGATCGCCAACCTTCCTGTCAATACTACATATCCAAACTTCGTTCCCGCCAAGACAGGCGGAGTAAATTCGGGGGCCGGCTGTCCTTCAACTTTGAATCTCGATCGATCCGCGACTTTGACATCCAATGAGGCAGCTCTATTGGAGAACTCCAACAATGCTGATCTATCTGCTAAAAACCCAAGCTTCGTACGCTACTTCGATGGAGCGTTGCTTGATATGCCAAATAACGGATTTGCACAACTATTTGGACAAAACTTTGGCACTACGGCCAGCGGATCGTACAGCTTGGCCGATGTGTCCACGGAGCCACTCGCGAGCGACGGTTCACTTGCGAACACAGTGAGTTCTGCCTGCGGATCTTCGGTAATGGGCGCAAGTTGGAGAATTGTGTGTTGCAGCCCGAATACCGCCGTGAACGCTTGCGATCCAGGCATTACAACCACCGAACTGGCTATTGACAGAAACGGCCACTGGCTCATCTGGTACCTTGGAAGTAGTCTTCAGTGAGGCCTATGGTTCCAACGTCGCGTAAACCCCCAACCGGAACGCCTCGCAAAACGTGTACGAAGCACCCTTCAGCTCAGCATGCAACCTCGTCTGGAAATACTTGACTGAACGGGTGGTCAAGAGGGTGAGAATAGTCACTGATGGACCGCTCCTCGACAAGTAGCGACCGCCATGTGGTCCACGTGAAGTGAGAGAGTCCTGCGGGATGGGTGGGCCCGGTGGGATTCGAACCCACGACCAAGGGATTATGAGGTGTTCACAAAGTGTCCGAGCTGGTAGTCATAGTGTCCGAGTACGTCCCATTTTTGCTGCTCATTGTGCTCTTTTGGCAAGGGTAGTGAGACAGGCTCGGACTGGACGCGACGTACTCGGACACAATTGTTGGGTGAAAAGTTGGCTGAAGTTCAGGACCCAGTTCCTCTATCGCAACTAACGATTCCAACCCAAGAATACGGAGAGGTCTGGCGATGCACCGCTATGGCCATCACTCACAAGCGGAGAGGAACCCTACTCCACTTGCAAACCTTTGAGCGATCTCACCGAAGGCTACGATACCAACAGCAGAGAGTCACTCACCTCGCGGGCTCAATACTTGGCTTGCGTTTCTTTCGTTTCCGGCTATACTGGGCTCATGAGTACATCAACTCGTTCAAATATCCCAGCAGATAACCTTGGCTCGTTCGTCACGAGGGCGCGGCCTGTCGTCAACGCCAATGGAACCCTTCGACTTGAGCTTGGCAACCTATCGTGCGATGTGGATGGCGAACTCGCCTTGAACATCCTTACGCTCGTTCAGGCAGCCGCGAGTGACAGAGCCGTGGAATGCGCCATCCTACCCAGCGAATTGAGCACCGGCGAAGCCGCTGATCTCTTGGGAGTGTCTAGGCCCACGGTGGTCGCTATGATCGAAAAACAAATACTGCCTGCAATAAGGGTCTCGACTCATCGACGCCTCAAAACAACCGATGTTTTAGCTTATCGCGAACATAAGCGTCTCGAAAGATCCGCTGCCCTAGACAAAATGGCTGATGTCTCTGCCGAACTTGGTTTATACGACGACTAGTACGTAGGTGCGACGACTTCGAATATTTCTGGCCGCTAACGTGCTGGTAGATGCCCAGGTCAGAGACATTTTTTGCACAATGGCAGAGGCTCAATTGATTGACCTCTACTGGAGCAACGAAATTCTAAGAGAGACTCGGCAAGCGTTAACAACACGGTTCAAGCTGGACTCGAAAAAAGTTGAACGCATGCTTGAGGCATTTGCTGCCGCCTTTCCCGATGGTATCGTTATTGATTATGAACCACTCATAAATCTACTGAAGCTCCCCGACCCCAAGGATCGACATGTGCTTGCCGCCGCGGCATCAGCTAAATGTGATCTCCTGGTAACGTACAACACAAAGGATTTTCCACCGAGTGAAGCTTCCAAACACAATCTGGAGGTCGTCGACGTGGAGGAAGCGCTCTGTGAGCTAACCAGACGATCCAGCAACGATGTCGCCACCATTATCAAAACGTGCATAACAAGAATGAAAAAGCCGAAGATGCAAGAGATCGATTTCCTTCGCCGACTGGAACAACGCGCACCACTGGCTAGCATCTTGATTGGCTCCACCCTGGGTATCGAGCCGTATGCGAACATGTACGCAAATGCCGTTGCTTCCTTTGATACTTCTGGTCCACACAGTGCAGTAACTCGGATAATCGAAGCTATTAGGGATAGGCACACTAACGCTTTAGTGGAGATGATCGACTCCAAACTCGCTCATCAATTGACAGGAAGATCTTCCCCTGACCCTGAGGAGCTCTGGAAAATGCTCCGTGACTGCTTGAGCGATGTCGTTTTATCGGAGGAATGGGGTTTTGCAACTGCGCCACGACTCCCAGCACCAGACACCGAAATAGTGAAGTTAGTCAGAACCGGGCCAACAGTTGAAGTGGCGTGGGAACCTCGCTTGGTCACCGCACATACTTTCCAACTCAGATACGGCCAGCAAGGATGGGTCCTCGTCAAGCTTGATGACTCCAACCCTACCACTACGGGAGGGTAACCTATAGCTCGTGTGGAGTGGTGAACGGTATGTGATCCACCTAAAGTGCGAGAGGGTCGAGCGGAGTGGAGATGAGACAAGCGCTCATGATCCGAAAGAAGCACGTGTGGAGAACCAAATCATTGCAGAGGTCACAGGGTTGCAAGGAGCCCACATTTCGCTGACACCATAGCCAATTTGGGGGGTTGTCGGGTTTTCTGGCAAGTCCACAGGGTTAACACATGGCCTGACCTGGTGGGCCCGGTGGGATTCGAACCCACGACCAAGGGATTATGAGGTGTTCACAAAGTGTCCGAGCTGGTAGTCATAGTGTCCGAGTACGTCCCATTTATGCAGCTCGTTGAAGTCTTTTGGCAAGGGTAATGACACAGGCTCGGACTGGGTGGGACGTACTCGGACGCAATTGTTGGGTGAAAAGTTGGGTG